>JAEEGL016357588.1_pt1 | contig 20047 bp, 11 predicted proteins | sample 9134231 | NCBI WGS metagenome assembly JAEEGL01 (sample SAMN16246548, study PRJNA631951) | gut metagenome | biome: gut microbiome; feature: rumen; material: fiber-attached | host: Bos | place: Iran: Karaj | collected 2018-10
CACTATTCCTTCCCTTCTTCACCTTTTCCCACGTTTTCAGCACCTCTTCAGCGCTCGCGCCATACATTGCCCCGTGATTGAATGCATCCAAGAATGCGCTTCCCTTTTCCTCATCACCGTTAAGTTCTTTGCTTATCTTTATGAGAAGTTCATCGTCTTCAGAGAGCTCATCTTCCTTCACCATTCTGAGTCTGTATAAAGGCGAAAGCGGCGGGCAATAGTGCGTAAGCTCTGCATCCTTGTATAAGCGCTTGTGTTTCAACGAAGTCAGCTGCCAGTAATCTGTGTAAGGTATTCTGAACAGCACCTGTGGGAAACAGCAATCGTACTGGTGTCTTCCTTCCACCACCAATGCATGAAGCGGCGGACCGAACGGCCTGCAGTCAATGTTGACGATATCACCGGGCCTAAAAGGTGTCGCAAAGGACAGATCAATGGAGCCAGCGAAGAATTCTCTATCTTCAGGCATGTAATACACAAGTCCGTTTTTCTGCCTGTCTTCACGCAATTCCTCGAACCAGCAGATCTCGCCCTCGAAGATGTAGAAATCATATGTGTGCACATAATCGCTGCCCCAGTTGCCTGCATCATCAGACCAAACCTCAAGCCTGTACCAATCTTCATATAAGAGCTCATCTTCGGAACAATCCTCATTCTCGAGTTCGGTCTCGCGCCTGATATATTCCTTAGCTTTTTTAAACGAATCGAACATGCCGCGCGGATTCGATTTCTCAATGAAGGAATCCGTGTCATACCACTCTCTGAAAAGATAGTACTTGCCGTATTTAAGAGCACTCTCTGCGCAATGTATCTTCGCGATACTATGGCTTAAGTAGTTTCCAAACCCTCCTAACTCATCTTCGACTGCCTGTTTAACATGCCCGAGATCATAGCCTTTATCTATCAGTTCAGAAACCTTCATGAACGCTTCATGATTAAGGTTATTCTTCTTCAGAAGTTTCTCGAAAAGCTCCAGCTTTTTCTTTAACGGAATGGGTGCCCTTCCGACTATCTCAGTTATGAAGGTCTCGTGAAAACTACAGTTTTCAAGCATAAAAGAGACCATCTGATCTTCAAATCCGCACGCCCTCAATACTTCTTCCATATCCTGTGATGTCCAGCCTTCACGTTCCGGAACATAAGGACTAAGGGCATCCATTGAATCGATCTTAACGCATTCACCGGTGGGGAGATAATACATTCTGCACTTTTTATGCAGTGCAAAAAGCATCAGGATATTGATGAAAGCATCAGCACTCTCACCATCCCATACGGCAATCATGCGGTCACACTTCTCCAGCATGTTAACAAATGATGTTATTACATGCTCAAGATGCGAGATATGCATGCGCTTCCCTACAGGGCCGGTCCTCATGGAACGTACATTCTCATACTGCTTATTCTTCAAGCGCCCATATACACGGTGATCAAAATCCGAATCGCCCAGTAGTATCTCGTCACCTTCTTCCATCAACTTATCCAGATTCTTCAGGAAAGCATCAGGGAACTGAGAGTATTTGATCATTGAGCCGCAGATATAAGTGATCATGAGCAATCCTCATTCGTCTCAATAGCCTTTATCCTGCTAAACATAAGCGAGAACTTATCCCAATCCATGTCCCTGTGATAGTGTCCGAAATACCAGTGTTCGAACCTCAGTCCATGCACAGTTATCAGTTCATCCAGAAAATCCGTCAGCCTGTTTCCGGATCTGTCCACAACGCCTGCCATGGTACCTGAGAGCATCCTGGTCAAATCACAGTTATAAACAGGTCTCATGTTCTTTCCGATATATCCTTCAGGTGCACAGTGGGTCAGTACAATATCAACACGCCAATCAGCCTTTGCAAGATTATTTAGCGCCTCGTCATACTCTTCATCAGAAGGCATCTCACTCGCCCACCAGGAAATGCCTTCCCTGCGGTACATCTTATCTGTCGATTCAGCGCCTCCCATCGTGAAAATCTTTACACCGTCAAGTTCAAACACCTGACCGCGTATCAGGTGGATAACACTGTCCGAAATACGGTGTATCTTCCCGCCGTTCCATTCCTCAACAGGATACTTATCCAGAAGATCGTGATTCTCGTGATTGCCATCAATGAACAGTGTTGTAAAAGGTCTTTGGTCATAAGACCTAATGATGTATCTGTCCTGATCTGCGCCGTCCCACACGCCTCCGAAATCGCCAGTGATTATCAGATAATCGTTTTTTGTAAGATCCTTCTGTATCGGAAAATTCGTTGTATTTATCTTCTCCCAGTCTTCCATTCCGTGGGTGTCACCGGTTATGTAGATCATGGCATGCTCCCTTCGTGTCTCTTATAAACACATTGTATAGAGGGGCATGTACTATTTTAGTCCCATGGAAAAGAGCCCTGTTCTAGATAGGAGAAGGGCTCTAATCATAGTGGTCTAGTTATCAATTGTAGAAAAACTTACGCTTCTCTGAATAATTCCAATACTCTGTTTTCATTATCAGTTCATTCATGTTTGTTTAATTCCTCAACTAAATCCGTTAGATGATATAAGTTGTACACCAAAAGAATTGTTTGAATTGCATCTCTTTTATAAACCTTTCGGTGTAGCATCCCATGTGTAACAAAATGCCTGTTAATAATATTAGGTTGACTAACAAAATTAGCTGAATCCTCAAACATTTTGTTTAAACACTGATACAAATTCAATAATGATAACGAAAGAATAAACGCATTCTCAGTATCTGGTTTAATTCTCTTCTCAAGTTGCTTAATTCCTCTGTTTCCATGCACTCTATTTTTCACCCTACCCTGAGAGCGAATCAATCTAGAATCTATCATCGCAAACGCAACTAGCACACATGCTTTATAACTTCTGTTATGGTAACTACTTTTTAACTCGGACAAATCAGTTTTTTTTATTGAGGCTATTGATTCCATTTGCGCAAATAATTTTTCAATACCGTCTCTATTGAACAATTTCTTTGCTGTTAAATTAGCGTCTGAGATATCTGAAGGATCAAAGTCTAACAATTCTTGTTCTAAGAAATCTGTACCGGTCCAACCATAATTGCCCCAACGCATATATCTATCGATAATTCGTTGCTTATCTTCCTCCGACAACCGGGGAATATGAATATGCGAAAACGCATCTATAAAACTACGTACTTGTTCTGAAAAATTTTTAATTATTGTTTCATATATTTCCTGAGACTGAGACACAAAGGATTGAATGCCTTCAACAATTGGATTAATAATCTTCATATAGTCTTCAGACATTTTATGTATTATTTCCGAAAGTTCTAGCAATGCCGGCTTTATGTTTTCGAACATCTTGTTTAGCAATTCTTTTTGCACAAGAACGAATCGCATACAAGGGTGCAGCACTTCATCACAAGAATTATAAATATCACGCGCTTCAGGATTAGCATTAAGAAATAGCTCAATGTAATTAATACAATTTTCTTCTGTGACCCAGTTCGTATCTATAACCACATCACTAATAATATGTTCGCATATCGTGTCCTTAACAAATAATATATAGTCATCATCTTGCTCCAAGTCCGCATCTTCCAGTCTCAAGCTATCATGAATATTGAAAAGCAAGGACACTTCATAAGTGGTTCCTTGAATAACAAGACTTCCTTTTTTGGGTTCAGGAATGCTAATATTAACAACATCATTCATACAAATTGATTCTTTCTATACACAAGTTGTCTTTTCAATCCAGCCATAACCCTATACAGCCATATCAACAAAATGATTCATCCAAAAAGCGATTTACTATGCTCTCGTTCTCTTATTTTGTAGTGTTTTTATCGTCTTAACATCATACTTAGAATAATCAACATACTTCATCAAAGAGCTTTCTTTAAGTCTCATTTGAGCTTTTATTTCGCCATCCTTCGAACTCTCAAGTTTGTATATTCTACCAGATCGACTTAATAATACTTCAAATGAACCATGGGCAAACGCATTCCTAATATAATAATAAAACGCTTCAACATCAGACATGTCAGTTCGGTTTTGGAATACTACCAACTCAAAATTCTCATCTTTTTGATTTGAATGCGCTATTATTTCGTTTACTTTATTTTCTACCAATTCCTTATTTTTTAACATCGCATAAGAGGACTTAGCAACCAATGGTCTCCTAATTTGAGCCATCAGAGTTGTAAGTAGATTTCCAGAAACATTTCGACTTCTAAAAGTTGAATTTCTTGCACTAATAGGTTTTTTAGTCACAATATACTTTGTTTTTCCATCCGCAGTTTTCACATCTTTTATTTTCTTTTCACGACACACCGGGCATTCAATCACAAAATATTTTATTAATTTACTAAATGATTCATCATTATCAGGTATGCAAGAATTCTTAGCCCACCAAGTCATATGCAATTCTCCCCAAATATCAATTCAGATCAGATTTAAATCAGTAGAATTATACAGCTTTTCTTTGCAAAAGAATCACTGCCTCTAGGAAGGCTATTATACCATCGTGTAAATAATGTATATTTCTATTTCATGGCCTCAATATTTCCATACGCAATCTTCTTACGTTCCTCACCTTCGCACGGTCTGAAGAAGTGATACCCGTCATCATCAATCTCAATGTCACCAAACTCCTTATTTCCCTTAAGAATAGTAAGATTGATAACATCCTTCATAGTGCAAAATCGGGCGATAGATCTCTCAAGGTCGCCACTCAGTTCTGCCCAGCAGGACCCCATATCCAGATGATTTCTGATCTGACTACCCCAAACCCAATAATTGTCATCCAACATTCACGGGTGTCTTCTTTCACAGTTCTTTTGGCCATAAAGACCAACTTAATTCTGAACGATATGGTTAATTAAAATTTCATTTACATTCCATTTGAGTTTCAGCTAGCGCTCTATTGGCCAATAGATATGCTTTTAAAAGCCGGCAATGCTATAATTTGAACATATTACGATGTTCACGTTTTGCTTTGTTATGTTTTACAGGAGAAGGAACATGGCCGATCTTGAAATACTTCCAAAGAGAATTGATGTTTTGGACGCTTCTGATAAAAACTGCACTTTTAGAATTAATATAGATGTTCTAAACGAGTGCTTTGGCGCAAATAAAAGTTTATATATGAATGCTTGCTTTCCGCAAGGAAAACATCGTTTCATCCCAGGAACAAAGAAAGGTGAAAAGTTTGTTGTTTGGATGCCCAAACTATATGGAAATAGTTCGGAATGGAAAAACAGTATCAGTGCTGATAATAATACAATTCATGAAGTAGCGGAAAATAGTCGTCACACGGATTGGATGGATGCTGATAAACATGACCTAGATATTATGAGATTGGTTTTTGTTAAGCCAGATCCCAGCTTACCCTATGTTTTTAAAGGTGTATTCGTCAACGGCAAAATGGATTTTCTGAATCACACTTATCATAGGATTGCTACAAAAGTACGCTTAATAGGGAATCCCGTTACACGAGTGGAACTATTAGATCGAACCGGTAAAACAACTAATAATAGTAAGTTGGAATCATTATGTAGCCGTCTAGATATGTCACTTAGTCTTGATGACACCTTGAAAAAGAAAGCAGAACAATTTGTCAGATATGTTCATGACAGAGACAGAAATGACGGCAAAATAGATTTTAATAACCCCAAATCTATTTTGTATAAGGAAGCATATAAGCATATTTTGTTTGAAAGGTCACAGAAAGCACTGAATATCAACAGTTGGGATGAATCATGGATTAACACTGGTAAGATTTTTGAAAAACTGAGGCCTGTGATACTAGATGAGGACAATAATTTAATAAATTATTACAATAACAGGACTGACTTTAATAATCATTTCATAAAGGGAAATGACAAATATGATTACCGATCAGAAAAAGCTATCTTTGAAATTTTCACAGGAACTGATGACCGCAAATCCTTTGAGTTTGCCATGGATGTATTTGGAAAAAAGTACCCAACTCTTGGATATTTATTTTTCTTAAAAGATGATACTCGATATTTACCATTATCGCCTGAAAACTTTGAGAAGAGTTTTAGAGAACTTAACATCAATATAAAACTTCAAGGTAATTGTAGCTGGCAGAACTATAATGAATTCATTCAAATCATTGATTACATTAGAGAAGTATTACCATCACTTATCGAATTGGATCACAAGCCTACTTTGCTAGAAGCTCACTCTTTTGTTTGGATAATTGGACAAAAAGACTTCACTAGTTGGCTAAATGGTCAAGAATATCAGAGAACTAAAGCGATAAAAGAACAGCGTCAGAAACAAGAAAAAGAAGAGTATGAACGCAACAAGGCGCTGAGAATATATTTATCCGATTTTTCTGACGAAGAACTGTTGAATATCGGTCCCCAAATAATAAATCACGAGATATATAACACGCTGAAAGGCTCAGCTAGAATTTTAGGTTTTTCCAGCAAGTTGCCTATATCGATGGAAATAGTATATAAGAGTGATGAACCGGGCCAAGAAAATGAACCTAAATTCATCTCATTGAATGATAAAAGAACACGAGAACGTTACTATTTCACAGCGGAAGCTTTCAAAGAAATTATTTCAGGAAGTATTGTGAAGACAGATATATCTGAAATTACTGCCGTTTCAACTACAGACAATATTATAATTCCAGAAACTGAAGACGAGCAATCTAAACAAGCCGCCATATTGCCGGTGGATCAACTCAGAGCAATCGCTAAAGAACATGAAACTATTGTTCCATTTAGACGTGAGATCACAACCAATCAGTACAAACGTGACCCTTATATTGCTGAACTAGCCAAACGAGAAGCAAACGGCATCTGTCAATTATGTGGAATGAATGCTCCATTTATCACTTCTGAAGGAAAACCTTATTTAGAAACCCACCACATTAAATGGCTTTCAGAAGGAGGAGCAGATACCATCGAAAATACAGTTGCGGTTTGTCCCAATTGCCATAAAAGACTACACATTTTAAATGATCCAGATGATGTTGATTTTCTAAAGTCTCTAAAACAAATTGTCTCTGATTAACAGTTTAATTAAACAGAACAATATATTTTATCACCCTTGACCGCGTTACTCTTGGAACAGTCGAAGAAGAGACAGAGCCAACCGACCGAAATTATTTGGAAAAGAAGTATACGGTTCTGAAATGTGTTGATACTATTATTAATGATGTTTCTCAGTATGCTTCAGGCTTTGAGCTCAAATATAACAGAGCCTATATTGGCTTGTCCAAAAATGGAATAACTTCCAATTTTATATTTTTCAGACCAAAGAAGAATTATGTCTATTTGTATAGCAAATGCGAAGAAACTCCTGAACGGAGCGACACCCTTGACAACACTGATCTCGAATGGATTTACAGTACTAGGAGCAGAGGCTATCGGATTAAGATTAACAAGGTCGAAGAGTACAAGAACAATAGATTAGTGATTGAATCCCTAATCCATAATGCTATGGAGTATCGTAATATTGAAGTGTAAAAATAAATATCATTAGCAATCTTGCGCTCAGTTTTCCCTACACATCTATATGATACGTCCTCGCATCAGCATCCTCACCAGTTATTTCCCTGAATGCTTTCACATAAGCAACTAACTGTTTCTGATACCTTACATCGAGATCGTCACCTTCTGCATTTGTCTTGTAGTCAATTATGTGCCATTTGTCTCCAGATCGATAAGCAACATCCATGATACCGTTCCAAATCACTGGACCGGATCCGGTATCTTCCTTGTAGCAGAACGGGACCTCACAGTAGACTTCATCTGCTTCAAGCAAAGTATTAAAGATATCGGCCGGAACGCCATTGTCCTGTTCATATCCGCCATCAGTGATTGTCTCAGCTACTATACTAAGATTATCTTTAATCTGATCCAGATAAGGCAATAGCCGTGCAGTCTTGTATTCTTCGATTATTCCGTCAACGATCTTTACGGTGTTAACATCGCCGCGTGTGGTAATCAGTGTCTCCATGAGCTTATGAACCATGGTACCGATTAGTGCAGCAAACGGGTTCTTCTGTACTTTTGATTCATCCTCTGAACCGGGGATATCCTTGTCTTTGGAAACCTTGGATACAACGCTAAGTCGGCTTGGATTCTCCAAACAATAAGAAGCCTTCTCACCATTACGGTCATTAAGAGCACACTTTCCTTCTGCCTCTGCATACAGTTTCTTGGCTTCTACAGACTCACCAGGTTCAGGCCATGTGCCTTCATTGGAGTTCATCGGGCCATAGATATCAGGAAGCAGTTCAGGAGTAAGATCTTTCCATCTGTTTCTTCCCTGGCCATAGTTGCTTATAATCAAAGCATTTCTAGCTCTGGTTGCAGCAACATATATCTTTCTTGTTTCTTCGGCTTCAAGAGCACCTTTCTCCTTCTCCAGTTCATCTGCGAAGTCTTTGGTCGTGAAATAGTAACCATCCTGTATATTCTCCTTGTTCAAGGTAAACAGATAGCCTTCAGTTGAATCATTCCCGTATTCGATCCTGATTGACGGAGCTCCTCCACCGGTCTGAGCAACAGGAAGAATTATAACCGGTGCCTCCAGACCCTTTACCTTATGTAAGTTCGCAATATGAACACGGTTCTCAGCATCGTTTAAGCTCAGACATCTTTCAATGTCTGAACTTCCGGACAAAAGCTTACTCAGGTAATCTCTTCCATCCTTGAGCGTAACAACAGTGCCGCTCTTTTCTTCGTTTCTAATAAGTTCTAGAGTATAGTAAACAACTTCAATATTCTCTGCTTCAACGTGTTCATAGATCTTGTAGTGATCCATTATGCTTGCAAGGAGAGCCGCAGGAGACATGTTCTGCGATTCCATTACGAACGACTTCAACTCGTTGATGCTCTTGGCAACTGCTTTAGATGCTTTATCGCCTGATTCCACAGTGGGTTCAGTTATGGATATTTTACCGCCCAAGGATCTGTACTTGACCAAATCTCCTATTGTGAAGTTAAATACCCGTCCTGTTAAAGTGCCATAAAGAGCTATCTTATCGTCAGGATCAGCCACTACGGAATAGATCTTGAACAGTTCATTCAGAGCGACATTCTTCTTAAATTCGACTTCTCCTTCTACCTTTACGGGAATACCATCAAGTTCAAACTTCTGCATTATCGCACCAAGATTTGATTTGCTGTATGTAATGACCATTATGTCGTTATATCTGATCTTCCGAAGTTCCTTATCGTCTTTGCCTCTAATATGGTATTTGTCATTGTCTATCAGGACACTGATCATGACCGAAAGGATGTTAGGGTCAAGATTTCTGTCAACCGGATTATAACTATATACACCCTTAAACTCATCAGTTCTTCCTTCAGGAACAGGAATCTCTTCAAACTTGCTCTGGTTAGCAGTTTCTTCAGGCAGAAGTTTGGAAAATACCTTGTTGTAGTATTCGCACAATTCTCTTTCAGATCTGAAGTTTCTTGAAAGTTCAAGGATCTCTCCGCCCTTTTCAACAAAGAGTTTCTTAACATTCAGGAATGAAGTAACATCAGCATTTCTGAAGCGGTAAATGGACTGCTTCGGGTCTCCAACGATAAAGAGTGATCCGGGTCTCGGAGTACAGTCCTGCCAATTAGCCACAGGATGTTCAGAAGACAAATAGAAGAATACTTCTGCCTGCATAGGGTTCGTATCCTGGAACTCGTCGATAAGGAAATAGCTGTGTCTGTCATAGATGTGGCGAATAAGCTTTCCTGAACCCTTGTCCGCATCATTCTTCAGCATCTCACGCAGATAGTACAGGTAATCAAAATATGTAAGATAACCTAATTCATGCATGGCATCCACGACAACGGGCAAACTATTTACAAGGAAATCCATGGATACATCGTATTGTGAAGTCAGGGTTCTCTTGGCAAAGCTGTCGTCATCGTTAATCGTGCATTTAAGTCTCTTCTTCCTTGATGTCGGCTCTTCGAAGTATCCGCTTAAGAACAGTCCGTACTGATCAAGCGCATCCTTAACGACAGTTATGTTTCCAAGTGCCTTCAATGCCCATACGACACTTGGGAAATTTGCACTCCACTTGCGTGTGATCGCATAGTATATATCCGGAAGTGAATCCCAAGCTTCGCTTTTGCCAGAGACATCGTAGCGCAGTTCCGGATGATCTATCAGACACTTGACCATCTTGATCGTGTTATTACGGAAATCGGCAAATAACTCATCAAGATCAAAGTCATTAGCTTCAGTGTAATTAAAGTGAGCATTGCGGTGTTCAAGAAGCACTTTCATTCCACGATAGAACACTTCTTTCTCGTCACGTGTAACCATGCGGAACATATTGGCCTTGCGTACCAACTCATCACCATACTGACCATTGCAGATCTTGATGTACATCTGATTCATGAACGATCTCATATCGTCATCAGATATCAATTTGGAGTCAGACAATATTCCTGCTTCGGTAGGATGTTCGGACAGCACCATATTGCAGAACGAGTCAATCGTTCCCATGAAGCAAAGGTCTATATCTTTAAGAGCTTTTGCACAACGTTCTCTCGTAACGTCATTAGGGTTAGGTAGCTGGCCGGCATGTCCTTTATCTTCCCACTTATATTCAGGGTTACTCCTTTCAATGAGGATCTTTTGAAATCTCTCATAGAACTCATTGGCAGCAGCTTTGGTAAATGTAATCGCACATATCTTACTGATATCCAGACCGTTCTCTACCATTGCAACCATACGATTTACAAGCATTGTTGTCTTGCCTGAACCGGCACCCGCTTCAACAAAGAAATCCTTATCTATCTCAGAGACGATCCTGTTGCGGGATACTGTATCTTTAGTCAAACTATCCATATATCAGTCCTCCCCGTCGTCTTCATTGAAAAGCTCGCGCCAATAGTCTTCTTCACTGTCTTTATTGCAGACCCAAAGATACTGGCAATAAGAACATGTATCGTCAAGCGAATTGCAGCACAGGAACTCTCCGGATTCCATCGTCTTCTTAAACTGTGTGAGAGCTTCCGAAAGCTTCTTCTTCATCTCCTTATCGTATTTGCACTTGACAGTCTGTCCGAGCCTTATGTATCTGAATTCGGCGCCGGACACCTTATATCCCATACTCTCCATGAGATATGCATATACGATTACCTGAAAGCACGTCATGAAATCATTCTCAATGTGCTTAACCTTACGGCCAGTCTTAAAATCAACGATCAGACAAGTGCCGTCCTCAAGCAGTTCAACACGGTCAGGAAATCCGTGGATAGTAACATCCGTGCTGTGCTTACACTCGATGTCCTCTTCAGCCAGCACTACATTGCGGTGCGGATCACCGTTAAAAGCCGTCTGCATCATGTCAAGGAATTCAGCCTTTACATTAGGTATCTTCTCCGTCAGCAAAGGCGGATGCTGAGCAATATAGCGGTCAAAGAACTCACCGGATAATTTGAGGAACTCCTCAAGGCTCATATCACTTTCAGCAAGTTGTTCCATAAGAGAATGCGCCAACACACCGGTAGTTCTTGCATCCATGACTTCATAAGGGTTCTGCACATTGGGTTCTGGGATCTTCAGAATGTATCTGAGCATAAACCTTCTGGGACAATTGAAGAACGTCTCTAATGCCGTTGGTGAATAGGACTCGTCTTCGATATTCCATTTGTAATATGAGTTTTCCTTTTTAGTAGCACTCTTGATAAGACCGCCGTTTACATATGCATTTCCAACCATTCTTGAAGCAGCTATGTCAGGTTCAAAATATCCGACCTTTGTTATCGCCTTCTCAAGATCTTCGTAAGTTGCACTTGTGCCATTCGTCTTACTGAACAGTTCATATATCAATGATGAAGCATTATCTTTCTTAAGATCGGCCGTGTTCATTCCTGAAAAGGAGACAGTAATGTTTGATCCCAGATCAGATGCGAGTTCTGCAAGATATATCGCATTATCGCTCTTCTGCTTGATCCTTTCCTTTGACTTCAGATACGATGCCGGTTCACCAAATAGTTCCAGATCAGAATCCAAGAGCAGATAGTCTTCCCGAGGTGATCCCGGGAACTTCGAAGCCGAAAGACCGGCAATATAAAGGTTCTTTCTGATAGAACTAAATGCTCTTTCTATGCCTGTTACGTGAAGGAATCCCGGCTCACTCTGCTGGCTCATGACGCTTGTCTGCAAGATATTCGTAATGGCGTCTGCATCAGTCTGGGCAGTTCCCGATTCGCTAATATAGACAAGCTCATCGTAGATAACGCTTGAAGCAGCAACATCAAGAGCCGTAAGCATCCTGGTTGATATCTTTGAATCGTCAGATCTTATAACCGCATATTCTTTAATGAAAACCTCACGAGGAAGGGCGAGTTCTTCTGCCATCACTTCAAGTAAGGGAATACATGAAAGCTTTTGCTTGTATTCCGTATATTCCTGCGATCCGCCTTCAACGATATATTTGCCATCGGCTGCGGCTGCTTCAGCAAAATCAGCAATCTTCTTAAGGTTTATCGCCCTATCATTTGTAAAACCAATATCTCCAAGATACAGATAGAAACTGCTCCACCGGAAATCCTCATCCTGCTCCGGTAGCATTCCCAAAAGTTTGCTCCGGTTAAATGCCTTGCTGAACAGCATCTGCTTCAATGAATCAGAACTGAAGAAATCGTCAATCCATTCGGAATAAAGCGCCAAAAGCTTAGCAGGATTCGAGTTTATGATCGGAACTCCACATCCGAAAGTCATTGGAATGTTGTGGATAAGGGCATAATCGAAGAAAAGCTGACTGTATGTACCTGGTTCTGTTACGGCAACTGTACACTCATCCACCTTCTTACCGGAATAAATATCAGCAAGGATAGTCTCAACCTCATTCGAAGCCCCATAGCAGTTCTTAAAGGTTGTAATTGACAGCGGCTTGTTCGTTGCCTGATAAAGCGATTTAATGCTAATACACTTATTCTTCCCACCAGAAACCTTAGCCAGTAAAGCCTGCTCCAAAGGATTGCACGGGAATTCATCAAGAAAGTAGAACTCAGCATCAAAAGCGTTACACTCGGCCATAGCTTTACGGATCAGCATTACCGAGTCTATACCGTTCAATTCCTGAAGCCTCTGCATATAGCGATCGTAGACTGTGAGCAGAGCTTCGTTCTTCTCAATAAAGACATCTTCTGACAGAAGTGTCTCCTTGAGCACCGAAGCCTCATCACCAAATGCAACCAGACATCTCATCCGTCTTATCGCAGATGCCAGATTACGAACATCAGAATAAGACGTTGTTTTGAAATACGAAACATCCTTGACCACTTCGGCTACTACTGCCACTTCATCTCGGGAATCTATAAAGGTCTCAGCTACTGTCTTACCGGAACGCATTAAGGCAATTCTAGCCAGTTCAGGACCGCTTACAACACGAGTGTTAATGCAATTCACACCATGCAAAGCGAGGTTCTTTAGTAGTTCGTTGCCTTTGAGGGCGGCGGCAAGGATGAGGCAATTTCTCATATGTAATCTCCGTTAGCATTTGCAAATCGAATCTATTGAATACAATTATAAATCCACTTCGAGGATTTGTAATAAACCTTTAAGGGCCATTTATAATGATTTATTGACATTTTGCATTTAGCAAGCGAAAAAAGACTATACGAGTTCTTTGCCGGTTCCTATATCTTGTGGTAGTCAAGTTCCAAAAGCACAATATCTTGCGGTGATCTCCTGCTATTCCACGTGTTCTTTAGTTTTTAAGGAGCGGATGTTGGCTTGATGACTCTGTGTTTATACATATTTATTAATTATTCCATCAACATCTGCTACATTCATAGAGACATCGTTGCACCATATACCATATTCTTTTGCTTCGTTCACTATCTCAACCCACATTGAAAGTGCTTTACGTTTCTCTTTATCTTTGCGAGTCATTTGCCCCTTCGTTTCCAAGACTAATATCTTTCCGTTGTCTAGTTTTATAAGAAAATCTGGAACATATTTACGCACTACACCATCAAAGGAATAAATAATCTCAAATCCCAAATGATCATTCTTAGCCCATGCCACTACATGAGGATTTTTTTCAATGTTATAGCTTTCTGTAGCTTCCCATGCACTATCATACACGCAATGACTAATCTGCGATGTTCTTGTAATTGAACATGGTTTTGTAGTAAACCATGTAGGCATATCAACAGTTGAACAAACGCGTTTGTTGGGATCAAATACAGGCACTATCTTCTCGGATTGTTCAAGAAGAATAAATCCCCACAAATGATTAACTATTTTACTCATGTTCATCATAAGCAAGATTCTTTTTCTAAGAGGATCTTGCTTATACTCAGGTGGTGATATGACAATAGAATCTGAATCAAGATACTTTTCGACAAGTTGTATAACTTGTCCGATAAGAGCAAACTTTGTTCCTTCTCTCATCCAAGCAGAATTCATCTGTTCGTACACTTGTCCTGCGGTCTCAAACACAATACGTTGCATACGAAGTTCTTTGTCAAGTTTTTCAAGATCAATTTCAGTACACTTGGTTAGGTCCGTCTTGCCATCAATAATCGGAGCAAGATCAGCGCGAAGACGAGTATCAGATGCTTCCAGCTCTAGAGGTTCAATCTTGTTGATATCTATACTTAACTGGGGTTTAAAAACATGATCAAACCTTATTATATTAGGCCATCTTATCTCATATTCACTACGTTCTTTAAGCGCCTCAATTTGTGTTTTGGGTTTTGTTCCAGGAGGAGTTGATCCCTCTGTTGATTCGTGAGGAAGAAAAGTAAACGGAATACCAAAAATATTAACGTATTCTGGCGAAAACATATCCGTTCCCTCATCCAAATCATAAGATGTCCTTCTTAGGCCACGACCCACAACCTGTTCACACAGAAGCTGACTGGAAAAAGCACGCAAACCCAAGATGTGAGTAACTGTTTTTGCATCCCAACCTTCAGACAACATACCTACTGATATAATGTTTCTGATTTGCTCTCCTGGTTTGCCTTTTTGTCCAACTGTATCGACAATACTGCGAAGTTTCTCTACTTCGTCTGATTTTGAAGATCCTGCTCCTCCGGCTTCAAGCGCATCAATTGTTTTGGAATCAATCTTGACGGTATAATTAGTATCACATAATTCATCAATTGGAATTCGCCTATGATCAAACGCATATTTTACTCTTGCAGCCGTTTCTGTTCTGTTTACAACAGAAATCATTACTGGAGGAATGATAGATCCAGCTGACTTCCAGTCTTTATATAGTTCGAACCAATCCTTTCCTAGCAAATAGTATGCCTGAAGAACAAGATCTGGCAAAGGTTCCGTTTCATCTGCTGCTCGATTGATATCAGTTTTAACCGTTTCATCATTGTAAATGTGATACAATTTCGATTTGAAACTCTTGGCGTCTGGAATTGCGTCATCTCGCACAACAACTCTAGGAGTCTTTACGAGACCTGATTCTATTCCATCATTTAAACCAAAATCGCTAACAATCCATCCGAACAAGGCCTCCTCATTATTCTTCTTTCCTGAGGGAGCAAAAGGAGTGGCAGAAAAATCATAACATGTAAGAATTTTTCTTGTATTATGTATTCTGTCTAATCCACTTATCCAAATGGTTGCTTCCTGCTCTGCATCCTTATCTTGACCTGTAAGCTTTACTTTTATTTCCGGATTCTTTCTCCACGCGTGATGTGCTTCATCATTTATAACGAGAATGTTGGAACAATTTGCCATCTCTCCAAGAACTTCACGGGTGTATGCTTCATCACTTTTTGCGCCACGCTTATCAACAGATTTACGTTTAGCAATTTGCTCATCTGTTTCCCATTCAAGCATTTGCCAGTTAACAATTCGCACTTTACCCTGACGCAATTTGTCCTGAAATCCGATAGGAACAATATTGAATTGCGAAAAATAATTACTGTCCCCTCCTGTATGTAAAACTTGCAATCTGCTTTTTACTGTCAATCCAGGTGCAACAACAAAAATATACTTTGAAAACCTCTTGTCTTGTGGATAAGTCACTTTATTGCAGATCATCCAAGCAATAAGCATTGCCATAACAGTAGTCTTCCCACCACCAGTACAAAGTTTTGTACAGATGCGCTGAAAAGCACCACCATCCGAAGGGATATCGATTCCGATTTTTTGCGAATCAGGTGCTTCTGTTAGCCAAATGATGGTTTCTATAGCATCCAATTCACAAAAGAAAAACTGATATTGACGAGCATTTTTATCATTCCAATGCTCAAGTAATTTTTTTGTTATACCTGTAACCCCTGGATAGCCTGCTTCACGCCATGCTTTTACACGAGGACGAATCTTGTTAACCAACGGCAATTCAATAAATTGACCAATATCGTTGTATTGGTTTGACCCTTGTCCTGCAACAAAATAACCAGCCGGTCTTCTGCCATGCTCTTTGACAAAACTCTGTCCATTAAAATCATATTTCCAGTGACAGTCTGGTTCACGATAAGCGGAACATATGATAAGTTTGTCTATTCCTGCCATTATTCTTCACCTATCCTTATCACTTTTAAGCTTTCAATTCCACGATCATCTATGATTTTTATAGCAATCCTCGAGTTAGGTTGTGCAGTAAACCACAGAGACTCACTTCCTGAGTATTGTCCAATAAGATCTTGATTTATTTCAGCCTTTAAAGTCTTGGCTAACTTTGTCCATCCGCCTTTATTTCCGCCCATAGGAAAAAAGATCTGCATAGGTTCAATACACCAACCATCATAATCCGTATCTAACATCCACATAGCAATGTTAGAATCGCTTCCTGATTCTACAGTTCCATTTTTCACATCATAATAATCAAAACCGTTAACTTTAACCTTATACCGATTCTTGCTACGGCCATCCTTTATTAGTTCCACATCGGGCTGACCTACAAACCAAAAAGATTGATCTGATGAGCGTTTTTTCTTCAAATCTTCTGTCATAAGATCAGTATTCATTTGCACGCAAAAGCACTCAACTCCTGGCCATTTGGTTTCAGCTATATCTTTAGAAGCCTCGGGATCAAATTGAAAAGCGGCAAAAATTACAATCTTTGGAGCTGGACGAAGTGTTTCAACTTCGTCCATTGCCATTGAAACCATTCTACTGTCAAGCGGCTTCGTTTCACCAGCAAAACAAACAACCGCTCTCCTCGGTGTTGATTCAATAGTTTCGGCTTCCGCTTGTAAATAAGTTGTGCCAACCATTGGTTCAACACGTGAGAATTCAAGACGGTTTCCGCCGCGACCTAAAATACCAGTTGCAAGCAATTGATCTCTCCAGTCAGTTTGTTTGTTAGTAAGATCAGCGTCCTCTTCATCAATACTATCCAAAGGTTTTACAGTTGGAGCAGGTAAAGCTTCTACCGTAAATGGCCCAGTAATTCTCATCTTAGACTTATCAACTTCTGGTTGATCATACAGAATCTCAGAAGACTCGGGTTCACCGCCCACAATAGAACCTAATGTAATGTGTGGTGCCGTGTTGTAAACAAATCCACTGCTTACTCCTTGTTCAGGAATTGCTAACCTATAATAGTCAAAAGTAGCAGTCATTAATCGTTGTTTAGCTAGTGCAATAGATACTCTGGAAGTATCACAGGTTATCCACCTACGTCCCCATTGTTCAGCTACATATGCGGTTGTTCCGCTTCCGCAAGTAATATCCAGCACTAAATCACCTGGATCAGATGTCATTAGCATACATCTAGAAGGCAATTCGGTAGGAGTCTGAACAACATATATTTTATTACTTACAGCCCCAATTTTATCCCACAAGTTATTCAATGTAATAAGTGGATAGTCACTGAAGTAGTTTTTATAACGCAATGTATCTCCTTCCACTAAAAGATGGTTTTCATCTCTTAATTTATCGAGGCCGTCAGGATAAGAAGTCTTCCACTGTGTACCTTTGGGAGGATAGTATATTTTGCCTTCAAACTCATAGCCTTCGGTTTTTTCATTTCCTTGTGCATTAGTGCCCAATGTTTGAAGCAACTCAAAACCAGGGTGCTTAGCTAAAAACTCATTTATATCTTGTCTTTCTTCCGAAGAAGGTCTGATCAATTCTTTGGTAGTTCTGTTTTCCGCCCACAAGTGTGATCCTGCAGATTCCGCGAACCATTGATACTCTTTATTAGTATAAAGATTATGATATTTTATTTTTTCCTTATCTTTTGCATACCAAACTAAATAGAATGTCGCACTGTTAAGCAGCTTTTTAGCAAATACAACAGATCCCTTTTTTACAGTAATCTGCGATATAAAGTTTTCTGCGCCGAATATCTCATCACACAAATTTCTAACAAAATGCAGATTCTCATCACTAATCTGTACAAATACGCTTCCGCTCTCAGTTAATAGTTCTCTAGTTAAAAGCAATCTATTCCTAAGATATGTTAAATAGGAATGTATACCTAATTCCCATGTATCTCGGAAAGCCTTAATCATCTCTGGCTCTTGTGTAAGGTCCTCATCTTTATCTGATGATTTGAAAGATGTGTCATTTACAAAAGGTTGGAAATTTGAACCATATTTAATTCCATAGGGAGGGTCTATGTATGCCATTTGGACCTGACCAGCCATCCCTTCTTTTTCTAAAAGGGAATTCATAATTATCAAACTGTCTCCAGCAATCATACGATTAGTCCAGTTAATTCCATGCTGATAAAACTCAATAACATCCCTACGGCGCCTCATCCGCTCGACTGGTGTTTCAAACATACTAATTTGTTGACCATGCCCCTCATACTCTTCATCACCAATCGTTTGCACAGATCTAATTATCTTATGTGGTTTTATTGATTCATGAATATGAATTGAAGAAGTAGCCACATCAAAAGATAAGCCTTCTTTTTTTCCGGCCCATTGCAATTCCGGATCAATATTGGGATCAAATGCATATGTTTTATTTGATTCAGTTGATTTATCGTGTTGTGCCATTCCTACAGGCGGATTATTGGTACGTTTCTTATCAGAATGCTCATATGTTTCAATTTCGCGTAATTTTGCTATTTCACTATCAGTTAAGGTTTTGCGTTTCCTTGGCATAATTCTATAACCTCTTTTACTTAAATGTAACAATAATAGTTCTTTTTCCGCACCATCGAAGTTTCTTGTATAAACTAATTATATCAATACATGTCAAGTCCAGCCCCTATTTTTTACTACCAATAAAAAAAACGCCCACACCGATTATCTCCGGTATGGGCACCCATAGTTTGTATCACCTTACAGACGATTGCCTCTTCCTAACATCAGGCATCACTTTGCGTGGTTGTTCTCTCCTTGCTTCGAATTTTACTTTATTCTCCTTAAGAGTCTCGGCAATCGGCTTCGACTTGGGCTTCAGGAAATCCTTGAATGCTGCTACAAGGCCTTAGGCCTCGATGAAGCTCGTTAACTGCCTCACCTTGATATTTAGCTCTTGTACGCGTTCTTTGAGAGAGTTTACCGTTAATTGTAGACTATAGCTCTTGCCGTAATAGTCCTGACTGATGCTATGTGAATCTATTTCAACTCACTATACTTATTGCTTTTACCCTTTGCCTTATCAACTGGATATTTCTTGTTATTCTGTTCCATTTTCTTCTGCACTATGTCATCCATATCCAGACCGCATGCATCCGCCATCAGCGTGCAGTAGACTAGCACATCAGCCAATTCTTCAGCGATTTTGTCCTTTTTATCAGCACAGACAACGTCTGTGCCGCTCCACTGAAAGACCTCCAGTAATTCAGCAGCCTCAAGAGAGAGGGATATAGCCAGATCCTTGGGATTATGGAATTGCTTCCAATCTCTATCGTCTCTGAATTTCAATATCATATTTACAGTATTCTGATTCATAATTATGCTCCCAAAGTTACATCATTAGCATTAGCAATAAACCGCTTAAGATAGGTTCGCATATTTTCATTATATGCATATACATAGCAGCCTTTTATGCCTCTGGTCAGTATTGTGGTATAGGTGTTCAAGATTAGCTGTTTAAGCACTTCCGGCTCTGTATTTGCCTTAACTTTTATATCCATATATTCATCCAGATTTATCTTTATTGAATTGGTCTGAGGGTCATAATCTATCTCTTTCCCGAATATAACG
>JAEEGL016403132.1_pt1 | contig 20047 bp, 14 predicted proteins | sample 9134231 | NCBI WGS metagenome assembly JAEEGL01 (sample SAMN16246548, study PRJNA631951) | gut metagenome | biome: gut microbiome; feature: rumen; material: fiber-attached | host: Bos | place: Iran: Karaj | collected 2018-10
CGGCGATACCGGAAGCAAGCTTGACGACGAACGTCTGCATGGAGAATATAACGCTTTCGTCGCTGCGTTTGAGCTTGATATAGCCGTAATCGACGGTGTTCGCAAGGAAGACGGTCGTCAAAATGTTCATGATCCCGCTTGAAGCGAAGATGAAGAAGCCGGGCACGAACAGGAGCATTACGTTGCTCATGTTGGTGAACGCGAGCCCGAGCAGCGCCGCGTAACCCATTATCGCGGAGCAGAGACCGACGTAGAATATGCGGGTGTTGCTTAATTTAAGCGCCTTGCGGAGCAGCGGATAGAGCACCATCATGGAAAGGATCTGCACGGCGCCGCCGAAGGTATTGAACAGCGTGTAATCGTTGAACCACCCTTCCCCGCCGAAATCGTATTTGAAGAAGTAGATAACGAGGTTGGAGGTTATGTAGATCGCGGTGTTTATAAGCACTATCGCAACGACAACGGTGAGCGCCTGGTCGTTCTGTATAAGCGCTTTGAACATCTGCTTGACGGAAACGGTTTCCATCCGGGCGGTGGATTTTTCTTTAACGTTGATGCAGGTGAGCAGAGTGAACAGCACGAACAGCCCTGCGATGATGAGTGCGAACCATTTGAAGCCGATTATTTCCGCGGCGTTGCCCTCCGCGTTCCCTATGTTTTCTCCAAGGAAGCGGACGGCGATCATGGTAACGATGGTGATCAAAGCGGAGCCGACGCCGGCGGCGCTGCGCGCGAGCGTGGTGAGGTTCTCACGTTCCCTGCCGCTGCGGGTGAACGCGGGGATCATGGACCAGTAGGGAATGTCCATCATAGTGTAGGTAACGCCCCAGAGGATATACGCGATGGCGGCGTAGGCGGTGAGCCCGGCGACGTCCAGAGAGGGCGGAGCCGCGAACATAAGGAACAGCACGACCGCGTTTGTTAACGTACCAATGAGCAGCCACGGGCGGAACTTACCCCAGCGCGTGCGCGTTTTGGCGACCACAACGCCCATTATGGGATCGTTGAATGCGTCGAATATACGGGCGACGAGCAGGATTATGCCCATTGCGATGGCGCTTACTCCCAGCAGGTCCTGGAAGTAATAGAGCACGTAGCTTGCCGAAAGCATATAGACCATGTCTTTGCCGACGGCGCCGAGTGCATAGGAGAACTTTGCGCGTAAAGAAAGTTTTTCCATTTCAAACCCCTTTGTATGTTTTTTTATTTATTCTTCAGTTCCATTGCGAGTTTAACGACGTTGTACGATCCGTCGTATAGCCCCTGCTCCCGGTTGCGCACGATATTTTCGCACATACCGGCGATAACGCCCGGATCCTGCATGAAAAGATCGATCATCTGCAGGGTGTGCGGGATATCCTCGCATTCCAGAGTCCCGTCGCCGTATTCGGCGGAGTGGATCGCACCCCAGCGCTCGTGCCCGCCGATGCGTTTTAGGAACAGCTTGGGGACCGGATAAAACGCAAGCTCGCTGGGCTTTGTGAGCAGGACGTCCGCAGAGCGCATAAGCAGGTTTGTGCAGTAGACCGCTTCGAAAATGTTTTCGTGCCAGAAGGCGTGCACGCCGGAGACTTCGCCGTTGATCGCGTTTCCGGCAAAAGCGGCGGTATCCTGCCAGTTTCCGAAGTGTATAGTACTTATCTCCGCAAGCCCGCTTATTTCCTCCGCGAGCTTATCCCAGACCGCCTTGTAGTCGCCTACGTTGCAATAGATCACCGCTTTGCCTGCATTCACCGCCGGGAGCAGATGCCTGATCACCGCGGCGAACAGTTCACGCTGGGCGCCGGCGCCGCCTATGGTGAGCAGGAAGCGCATCGGCTTGCCGTTCTGCGCCCTGTCTTTGCGAAGTGCGCAGTCGGATTCTGCGTTAGCGACAAGCTCGTGGTCGATATAATGCCCGGTATAGACAAGACTTTCGGCGGGCATCGGCTTTAATACGTCCTTTTTCTGCATACCGTTGAGGATACGGTATCCCATATACGCCTGATGAGTCTGCACGGTATGCACGCTGCCCTCCGCGAAATGGAGCGCCATAGGCCAGTTGTCCGGGATGGCGTTCACGACGTATTTCATACCGGCGTGGAGCGCTGCCTGAGCGGGCCAGACGTGCGTGCCGATAAGCGGTATATCCTTCGGCACGCTGGCAAACACCGGTGCCATAAGCTCCGCGTTCTTCTGGTCGGAGGAATTATAGGTGAGCTGACGGAAGCCTTCGTAGTTCATGGGCTCCCATACGAATTTATTGAAAAGCCTGCTCTTCTGCGATATGCGCGAACCGAGAGAATACAAGTCGTTCTGCGAGCTGATGACCTTGGTGCAGGTCGTTTCCGGATAGGAGTTCAGATCCATCCAGTAGGGAGTATATCCCAAAGCGTGCGCGGCGGAAGCCATTGCGATGGAAATGCGGTAGTGCCCGAACCCCATGCGGATATTGCCGACGATTATGCCCTTTCCGGTATCGAAGGGGATATCGCCCTCTCCTTCGTTGACGCGGATATCCAAAACGCCGAGCGGCGCGTTGAGCACCGCGTTGGGAACGATTTTTGCGGAATACTCCTTTGCGCTGTCGTCGCCGTATTTCTTTGCGAACTTCTTTTTGGATCTCAACGCCTTTTTATAGGCTTTTTTGCTTATTTCGTTGCCGAAGATCACTTTGGATCTGTCTGTCATATCTGTTCCTCCCTGATTATTTCGAACTCGATGGTTTTGCCGCCCGCCTCGGTGGTAACGGTGACCGACGCCTTCCCCGCTTCGCCCGCGGTCTTAACGTAGAACCCGCCCATACCGCCGCGAAGCTGCGCGGTCTTCGGCCCGATGAGCAGCAGCGGACCTTTTATATCTATCTCCGCCGCGCCCATATAGAACGGAAGCACGTTGCCGTCCTGATCGGTCATACGGATCCGCACGCAGGCGGCGTCGTAAGTCGCGCCCTCGCGCAGCGTAGCGGCGCTTACGCAAAGCGCAGTATCCATTTTTCGGAAGGCGGAGCGGGTAACGGTTTTAACGACTTTGCCGTCTTTTACCGCCTCGAAGCGGAATTCGGTGGACTTTCCGCCCCAGTTGCCTATGTATTTGCCGTAGAGCGCGTACGCCTGCGCAAAGCTCATACGGTAGCGCAGCATAAGCCACGCCGCTTTCGCCTTGGCTTTTACCGAAAGCTTATCCATCCCGAACCGGGTGGATTCGTTTAGTATATCCTTAACGTATTTCGCCTGCTTCGGCTTGAAGTTTTCGTTCTTTTCTATCCTGTCGCCGATGTAATCGGTTATCTCCAGCGGGGGGCGGCGCAGGTTTTTATATTCGGAATCCTTTGCCGTGAGCTCGCTTATGAATTCGCCGTTCTGATAAAACCGCACGCTGTCGGCGTTGGTGAAAACGTACACCCTGCCGCGGTTGCTCGCCGGGTGCTCGCCTATATCCATACCCGAGCTGACCTCCAGCACCGGTTCGCCTTCACGCATGGAGGAATACACCGCGGCGGCCGATTTCGGGTTGCGGAACATATCGCACACGCCGTGGTAGCATATCCTGTCGCCGGAGCCGAAATCCTTGTGCGTGTTGTAATCGAAGAAGCACCAGCCGAACGAGCCGGCGATATCCTCTTCCCCCGCGACGGAATCCAGCACCCTCGCGTGGCGCAGAGCGTGTTCAAGGCGGTGCTCCTCGCTGTCGAAGGTCTTCGTGGGGAACATATGGCCGCAGTATTCGGTGATAAGATACCCCTTCGACATATCCGGCGTTACGTTCTTCTTCGGCTCGCAGCCGGCGTTGCTTCCGCTGTGGACGAAATCGTTGTAGGTATAAACGTCCTCCAGCAGACTGCTCTTTTTATTGCAGCGCACGCCGCCCGTCTGCCGCGTGGGATCCAGCGCGTGCGCCGTTTCGTTCGTGCGTTTATAGAACGCGTCGTTATCTGCAGATTCGTTTATCCTTACGCCCCAAAGGATTACAGAGGGGTGGTTGCGATACTGTTTTACCATCTCCGCGGTGTGGGAAACCGCGATATCCTGCCATTTTTCGCCGCCGATATGCTGCCAGCCGGGTATTTCGGTGAATACGAGCAGACCGATCTCGTCGCAGCGGTCGATAAAATGCCGCGACTGCGGATAGTGCGAGGTGCGTACGGCGCTCACGCCAAGCTCGTATTTAAGTATATCCGCGTCGTACCTCTGTATGGAAGCGGGCATCGCGTAGCCGACGTATGGGTAGCTTTGATGCCTGTCGAGCCCGATTATCTTTGTCTTTTTTCCGTTAAGGTAGAACCCGTCCGCCTTAAAGACCGCTTCGCGGAAGCCGATGCGCGTTTCTACCCTGTCGATCACCTCGGCGCCGTCTGCAAGCTCGGTCACCAGCGTGTAAAGGTTCGGCTCCGCAAGCTCCCAAAGCCGGACGCCGGGGACTTTTAACGCGCATTCGGCGCCCGCCTTGAATTCGCCGGAGCAGACCTCCTCTTCGCCGAAGAACACTTTTTGCCGCACGGTGAGCCCCGCGCCGTTTTCCGAAGTTACCTCGCTTTTAAGCGTGCCGTCGGACCCCGGTTTGGCGAAAACGTCCGATATGAACGATTTGTCGACTATGCGCAGATATACCTCGCGGTATAAGCCGCCGTAAGTCATATAATCTATTACATGCCCGAACGGAGGGATATCCTGCGATTCGCGGCTGTCGACCTCTATGGCGACGAGCGCTTCCCCGCCCGGGGCGATAAGCCCGGTGAGCTCGACTTCGAAGGCGGTATAGCCGCCGAGGTGCCGTTCCCCGACGGGGACGCCTTCGACGTACACCTGCGCGCTGTGAGCCGCCGCGCCTATACAAAGGAATACGCGTTTCCCCTCCGCTTCGCGCGGAAGAGCAACGCGTTTCCGGTAGCCGCACACCGTTTGATAAATACTTTCGTCGAAATAATCAAAGGGCGTTTCGCGGCAGGTGTGAGGCAGAGAAACACCGCAAAACGAACCGGAGCCGGAAGCAAAAGCTTCGTCGAACGACCCGGTGTATTCCCAATCGCGGTTAAGGTTTACGATTTTTCTCATATCTGCACTCGTATAACGTTTTTTGTATAAAATAATCATATAAATTTTATACTTAAAAGCATTATACCATAATATGTATAAAAAAGCAATGGTGTTTTTACAATTTATTTCAAGTGCCTATAAGCCGGTTATTAAGGGCGGAGGCGATGAAAACGGCGTTTTTGCCGAAGCGTTCTTTTATCGCGTCGGCGGCGGATTCCAGCGCGAGCAGTTTGCGGTGCTTTATATCGCCGCGCGTATAAAACATAGTCTGCTGCAGCTCGCATTCCCCTATATGCACAAGGTCCTGCGCGTGGACGGTGAAGGAATATATCTCCTCGTCTCCGCGGCGGTTGGCGGCGATTATCGCAAGAGCCGCGCGGGCTATTTCGGAGCCGACGCAGGTCGGCGCGGGAAGCGTCGCCTGCCTTATTACCGAGGTGAGGTCGGTGCGGCGGATGGAAACGGCGACCGTGCGGCATTCCATCCCGTGGCGGCGCAGGCGCGAGGCGACGGTCCCGGAAAGATAGTGCGCGGCGAAGGATATATCCCCCTGCGAGACGAGGTTATAGCGGAAGGTCATTCCGTTGCTTACCGATTTGGGCTCCGGCTCGAAGCCCATCGGAGTGACCTCCGAAAAATCGCGCCCGAGCGCGAAATCGCGCAGCATTAGCCCGTTTTTGCCCATAGTCCTTTTTATGTGGTCCATATCCGAGGCGGCAAGGTCGCCCACCGTTTTTATGCCCGCTTTTTCCAGCTTTTCGCAGGAAGAGCGCCCGGCGAACAGCAGCGCCCCCACCGGAAGCGGCCAGACGACGGAGGCGAACCTTTCGGGAGGGATAACGGTGGTCGCGTCCGGCTTTTTAAGATCGCTACCGAGCTTGGCGAAGACCTTGTTAAAAGAAACGCCGACCGAAACGGTTATCCCGAGCTCGCGCTTTACGCGGGCGCGTATATCGTCGGCTATCTCCTTCCCGTCGCCGAAAAGGCGGGCGGACCCGGTAACGTCCAGCCAGCTTTCGTCCACGCCGAACGGCTCCACGAGATCGGTGTAATCGTAAAAGATCTTATTCATTTTTCGGGAGATCTCGTTGTAAAGCCCGTAGGTCGGGCGGACGGTGAGCAAAGAAGGGCATTTCTTTTTCGCCATCCACACCGTTTCTCCGGTGGAAACGCCGTATTTCTTCGCAAGCTCGTTTTTGGCAAGCACTATCCCGTGACGTTCCTCCGCGCTGCCGCACACGGCGAAAGGTACCTTGTCGTATTCGGGGTGCAGAGTCGCCTCGCAGGAGGCGAAGAAGGCGTTGCCGTCGCAGTGCAGCACGGTGCGCACGCGCCTGTATTTGTCCTCCTGCTCCTTGAAATTCGAATTATGGAATATCCTTCCCTCGCTCGCGCCGAGATGCATGACTTTTCACTCTTTCTTTATGGGGTGAAAGTATTATACCACCCGAACAAATGTTTGTCAAGAACAAATGTTCGTATTCGCGAAAATAAGAAGCGGCTTCCCTCTTATGCGTGGGAAGCCGCGCGTGTTTTGTCGGGTTTTAAGCGTTTTCAAGCCGTTCGGCGACGGCGGAAAGGAACCCTTCGGTATCGGTCTGCTGTTTGTTTTTCAGCGTGGAGATAAGATAAAGGTCCTTTGTCATTATACCGGATCCTATGGTTTCCGTGCAGGCGTTTTCCAGCTTTCCGGCGAATTCGCAAAGCTCCGGGACGCCGTCCAGCTCGCCGCGCTTGCGCAGGGCTCCGGTCCAGGCGAATATCGTCGCCACCGGGTTGGTGCTTGTCTTTTCGCCGCGCAGGTGCGCGTAGTAATGGCGCTGTACGGTGCCGTGCGCCGCCTCGTATTCGTAAACCCCGTCCGGCGAGACGAGCACGCTCGTCATCATCGCAAGCGAGCCGAACGCGGTGGAGAGCATATCGCTCATAACGTCGCCGTCGTAGTTCTTGCACGCCCATACGAAGCCGCCGCCGGAGCGTATCACGCGCGCCACGGCGTCGTCGATAAGCGTATAGAAATAGGTCGTTCCGGCTTCCTCGAAGCGCTTTTTATACTCGGTTTCGTATATCTCCGCGAAAATATCCTTGAATCGGTGGTCGTAGGTCTTGCTTATCGTGTCCTTGGCGGAGAACCAGAGATCCTGCTTTTTGTCGAGCGCGTAGTTGAAGCAGCTTCGCGCAAAGCTTTTTATGCTCGATTCGGTGTTGTGCATCCCCTGGATAACGCCTTCGCCGGAGAATTCGTGTATGAGCGACCGCGTTTCGCTCCCGTCCGGCGCGGTAACGCAAAGCTCTGCTTTGGAACCGGCGGGCACGCGCATTTCCGCCGCCTTGTAAACGTCGCCGTAGGCGTGGCGGGCGATGGTTATCGGCTTTTTCCAGGTGCGGACGTAGGGCTCGATTCCCTTAACGATTATCGGCGCGCGGAACACCGTGCCGTCCAAGATGGCGCGGATGGTGCCGTTGGGGCTTTTCCACATCTGTTTCAGCCCGTATTCCTCCACGCGCGCCGCGTTGGGCGTTATGGTGGCGCATTTTACGGCGACGCCGTACTTCTTCGCGGCGTTTGCCGAATCCGAAGTTACCTTATCGTCGGTCTCGTCGCGGTATTTCAGCCCGAGATCGTAGTATTCGGTCTTGAGATCGACGTAAGGACAAATAAGGATATCCTTGATATTACGCCAGATGATGCGAGTCATTTCGTCGCCGTCCATTTCGACAAGCGGCGTTTTCATTCGGATCTTCATTTCTGTACCCTCGTTTTGGTATATTGAAGCAGTCCGCCCGCCGAAAGTATATCCTTCTCGCGCGCGGAAAGCTCCGACGCGAGCTGGATGCTTTCGCCGTCGCAGACAAGGGTGAACTCCCCGTTCGCGAGCCCGGTCTTTACGTCCGGTATCGAAAGGCGGCTCCCCTGCTTTATCTTTTCGTAATCCTCTTTATTTCGGAAGACGAGAGGGAGTATCCCCGCGTTTATAAGGTTCGCCTTGTGTATGCGGGCGAAGCTCTTTGCGATAACCGCCTTTACCCCCAGGTAAAGCGGGACGAGCGCGGCGTGCTCGCGCGAGCTGCCCTGGCCGTAGTTTTCGCCGCCGACTATTATGCCGCCGTTCTTTTCCTTTGCCCGTTCGGCAAACGATTCGTCGCACACGGCGAAGCAGAACCGCGAAAGATAAGGGATGTTCGACCTGTAGGGCAGTATCTTCGCCCCGGCGGGCATTATGTGGTCGGTGGTGATGTTGTCGCCCACCTTTAGTATGCATTCGCATTCTATGCTTTCGGCGATCGGGCTCCCCTGCGGGAACGGCTTTATATTCGGCCCGCGGAGTATTTCGACTTCGCCGGCTTTTTCCGGCGGCGCGGGCGGGACAAGCATATTGTCGTTGATCACGAACGCTCCGGGCATACCGAAAGCCGGCATTTCGCCGAGCGTGCGCGGATCGGTGAGCACCCCCGTGAGCGCGGATGCCGCCGCCGTTTCGGGGCTGACGAGATATACCGACGCGTCCGCGGTGCCGCTTCTGCCCAAAAAGTTGCGGTTGAAGGTGCGCAGACTTACCCCGCCGCTGCCGGGCGACTGCCCCATCCCGATGCAGGGACCGCAGGCGGATTCGAGTATGCGCGCGCCGCTTTGGATAAGATCGGCGAGCGCGCCGCATCCGGCGAGCATACCGAAAACCTGCTTCGAACCCGGAGCGATGGAAAGCCCGACCGTTTCGCAGACGGTTTTGCCTTTTAATATATGCGCTACCTTTAACAGATCGGCGAACGACGAATTGGTGCAGGAGCCGATGCAGACCTGATCGACCTTTATCCCGCCGAGCTCTTCCACGGTTTTAACGTTGTCCGGGCTGTGCGGGCAGGCGGCGAGCGGAACGAGCTTATCGAGCTCTACCGTTACCTCCTCGTCGTAAACCGCGTCTTCGTCCGCGCAAAGCGGAACGAAGCATTCCTCCCTGCCCTGCGCTTTAAGGAACGCGCGGGTGTTTTCGTCCGAGGGGAAGATCGAGGTGGAAGCGCCGAGTTCCGCGCCCATATTCGTGATAGTGCCGCGCTCCGGGACCGAAAGCGTTTTTACGCCCTCGCCGGAGTATTCGATTATCTTTCCGACGCCGCCTTTAACGCTGAGACGGCGCAGTATTTCAAGAATAACGTCCTTTGCCGACACCCAGTCCGGAAGCTTTCCGGTAAGTTCCACACGAACGACGGAGGGCATGGTTATGTGGTAGGCGCCGCCGCCCATAGCCACCGCGACGTCCAGCCCGCCCGCGCCGAACGCGAGCATTCCGATACCGCCGCCCGTGGGGGTGTGGCTGTCGGAGCCGATAAGCGTTTTGCCGGGCGCGCCGAAGCGCTCCAGATGCACCTGATGGCAGATGCCGTTCCCCGGGCGGGAGAAGACGAGCCCGTATTTTTTGGCGCAGGTGCGGATGTAATTGTGGTCGTCGGCGTTCATAAAGCCGTTCTGCAAAGTGTTGTGGTCGATATAGGCGACCGAAAGCTCGGTCCGCACGCGGGGGACGCCCATCGACTCGAATTCAAGATAAGCCATCGTTCCGGTGGCGTCCTGAGTAAGAGTCTGGTCTATGCGCAGCGCGATCTCCGAGCCCTTCTTCATCTCCCCTTCGACAAGGTGGGCGCTTATTATTTTCTGCGCGAGATTCAAGCCCAAATCAAAGCGCCTCCGTTCTTTTTTCGATTTCGATATACGGCTTCTTGTGCTGTATCGGGCGGTATGCCGGGCGCATTATGCGGCGGCAGGTGATTATTTCCTCCAGGCGGTGAGCGCACCAGCCGGACATACGCGCCATTGCGAATATTGGGGTGTAAAGCTCCACCGGGATTTTAAGCATACGGTAGATGAGCCCGGAGTAAAGGTCGACGTTGGCGCAGATCGCGTTGCCGTCGTGCAGTTTGTCCTGCAGCAGCGGGGGCGAAACGCGCTCGACGGCACGCAGAAGCTCGAAATCCTCGCGCATGCCGAACCCGTCGCAGTGCTCCTCCGCGCATTCGCGCAGAATAACGGCGCGCGGGTCGCTCAACGTATAGACGGCGTGCCCCATACCGTAGATAAGGCCGCTGCCGTCGCCGGCTTCCTTATTGAGTATTTTTTTGAGATAGGCGGCGATCTCCTCGTCGTCGCCGCGGTCGCGGACGTGTTCCTTTATATCGTCGAGCATTTCGACGACCTTTATGTTCGCGCCGCCGTGCCGCGGACCTTTGAGCGCGCCTACGCCGGCGGCTATCGCGGAATAGGTGTCCGTGCCGGAGGATGTGAGCATCCTTACGGCGAAGGTGGAGTTGTTGCCGCCGCCGTGCTCGGCGTGGAGCAGCAGACATTTATCCAGCAGCTTCGCTTCCTCGTGGGTGAACTTTTTGTCGATACGCAGCATCGAGAGTATGTTTTCCGCCATCGACTGGCCGTAGATCGGGCTGTGCAGGAAGAACGTGTCGTTATCGTAATAGCGGCGCTTTACCTGGTAGGCGGCGGAAACTATGGTGGGCATACGCGAAATAAGCATTAACGACTGCCTTAAAACGTTTTCCACCGAGGTGTCGTCGGGATAATCGTCGTAGCTGTAAAGCGCAAGCACGCTGCGGCCGATCTTGTTCATAACGTTTATGCTCGGCGCGCGCATTATCATATCCTCGATAAACGAATCCGGCATTTCGCGGTATTCGTCCATTATAAGGTCGTAATACTCCAACTGCTCGGCGGTGGGAAGCGAGCCGAAAAGCAACAGCCAGGACGCCTCCTCATAGGAGAAGCTGTCTTTTTTATCGGCGGCGGCGACGAGATCGTTCACGTTTATCCCGCGGTAGAACAGTTCGCCGCGGCAGGGGACGCGCTCGTATTCGTCGATATAGTAGCCGTGGACGTTGCTCACACGGGTGATGCCCGCCGGGACGCCGGTGCCGTCCGCGTTGCGGAGCCCGCGCTTTACGCCGTATTTATTGTATAGCCCGTCGTCGAAGACCGAGCTTTTTTCCAGATCGTTTGCCAACGATTCTATGCTTATCTTTGCGGACATACCGCACCTCCGTTTCCCCGCCCGCGCCTTGCCGGACGGTCCTGCAGACGATTTTTGAAATGAATGGATACATTATATACCGTTTGAGCTCGCTTGTCAACAGAAAATGCAACGATTTGTGAATATCGTTGCATTTTTGCGGTATTATCACGCCGTTTTTGAGTCGATTGACGGTAAAAATGCAACAATCACACGGTTTTATTGCGAATTTGCCTTTTCGGCAAGCAGATCGCGCATCGTATACCAGCCCGCCGGCTTGCCCTGAACGAACTCCGCGGCGCCGAGCGCGCCTTCCGCGAAGAGCGAACGGTCCTGCGCGGTGTGTTTTATCGAAAGCGTTTCTCCGGAACGGCAGATGAGCACCTCGTGCTCGCCGAATATCTCGCCGCCGCGCACGGAGGAGATACCTATTTCGTTGTTCGGGCGCACCTCGCGGCGGTCGGTCCTGTCGGTAACGTAGGAGGTCCCTTCGGGAAGCAGGGGCTTTATCCCGTCGGCTATCATAAGCGCGGTCCCGCTTGGGGCGTCCAGCTTGTTGCGGTGGTGCTTTTCGATTATCTCCACGTCGCATTCGCCGCCGAAGGCCTTTACCGCCGTGCGGCAAAGGTCGATAAGCACGTTTATGCCGAGCGACATGTTGCCGGAAACGAACACCGCGTTGGTCGCCGAGAGGGCACGCAGCATCGCAAGCTCGCTTTCGGTATGCCCGGTGGAAGCCACCACGCAGGGCAGCCCGTGTGCGCGGGCGAAAGCGCAGATATCCGCGGCGGAGGAATGGTTCGAAAAATCGACAAGCACTCCGCGCGGTTCCTTTATTTCCTCAAGCGAGGTAAAGAAGGGCGCGCCGCCTTTGCAGCCTTCGGCGCGCACGTCGACGCACGCCGAAACTGTCACGCGGCGTTTCTTTGCCGCCTCTATAACGGCGGCTCCCATCCTGCCTCCGGCTCCGTTAAGAATTATCTCCACGTCCGTGCTCCTTTATATAAGACCGTAATCCGCAAGCATGGAGGCGAGCTTTTCGTTCTCCTGCGGTTCCATCGGGCAAAGCGGCATACGGAATTCGTTGCGGCACCAGCCCATCATGGACATAGCCGTCTTTACCGGGATCGGGTTTACCTGAGTGAACATCGCGTTCATAAGGCGGTGATACCTTAACTGCATATCCGCCGCTTCTTTCGTTCTGCCTTCAAGGCAGAGCCGTGCCATTTCTGCCGTTTCGGCGGGTATGACGTTCGAAAGCACCGATATCACCCCTATCGCGCCCATACTCATAAGCGGGACGAGCAGGTGATCGTCGCCGGAATAAACGTCCAGATCGTCGCCGCATTCTGCAAGCACCTCCAGCATAAGCGGGATATGGCCGCTGGCTTCTTTTACGGCGACTATGTTCGGGTGCTTCGCGAGCGCCTTGTAGGAATCCGCGGAGATGCAGAACCCGGTGCGCGAAGGCACGTTGTAGAGTATAAGCGGCAGGTCGGACGCGTCGGCTATTTCGTTAAAATGCTTCACGATGCCCGGCTGCGAGCATTTGTTGTAGTAGGGCGTAACGAGCAGCGCGGCGTCCGCCCCCGCGCGTTTCGCGAACAGAGTGAGCTCCTTTGCGTACTGCGTACTGTTGGAGCCCGTCCCGGCGATAACGGGAACGCGGCGGTCGACCTTCGCGATGCAGAAATCGAGCACGCGGCGGTGCTCGTCGTCGTCAAGCGTGGCGGGTTCGCCCGTGGTGCCGCATATGACGAGCGCGTTTATGCCCTTTTCGATCTGAAATTCCAGAATGCGCTCCAGCGAGGCGTAGTCCACCCCGCCGTCCCTGAACGGCGTGATAAGCGCCGTAGCGGCGCCGCGGAATATCGTTTTTTTATTCTCGGACATGGTTTACCTCCGAAGTAAACAAACCAAATAATGTTTTAATACGTAGAGCCGCTTGGATCAGCTCGCGGCGCGCTTCAATACCAGATCCTCCGCGCCGTCCTTGCCGAAAAACGTGAGCGTGTCGCCCTCTATTTTGAATTTGCCGGAAATATTCACGCTTTTGTCGACGGAATCGGCGATAAAGTTCGCCGAATCGGGATCTATCTCGTCGCCGCTGACGGAATAATGGCCGGTAAGCTTTACGATCTCCAGATAAGTAACGTAAGTGCCGTCGGACTTGAATTCGAAAGACACGTTTTCGCCTTCTTTTTGGACCTGCCATTTGCCGAGCAGCGCGTCGTTCACGCCTCCGCAGGAAACGAGCACGGCAAGGGCTATCGCCGCGACGATAACGAAAGCAATGATTCTTTTCATAAGACATCTCCTTTACGGTTTGAATATATTATAAGTCAACGCGCCGTTTTTGTCAATAGATACTCAGCCGGGCACGTTTTTTTCGTTCTCGTACTGAAGCATATAAAGCTGATAGTATCTTCCCTTTTGCTCCAGGAGCTGTTTGTGGGTGCCCTGCTCGATTATCCTGCCGTGCGCGATATAGATTATGTTGTCGGCGTGCCGGATGGTGGAAAGCCGGTGCGCGACGATAAGCAGCGTGCCGATCTTCATAAGCTTTTCCAGCGAATCCTGGATGAGCACCTCGGTCTCGGTGTCGATGTTCGCGGTGGCTTCGTCGAGTATCATTATTTCCGGCTTGTGGATTATCGCGCGGGCGAAGGAGATCAACTGCCGCTGTCCGGCGGAGAAGTTGTTTCCGCGTTCGCGCACCTCTTCATCCAGCCCGTTCGGGAGCTTTTCGATTATCTTGTCCGCGTTGACGTAGCGGCAGGCGGCGTTTATCTCCTCCTCGCTCACGCCTTCCTTGCGAAGCAGGATGTTCGACCTTACGGTGCCGGAGAACAGGAACACGTCCTGAAGCATCTGCCCGAAATGGCTCCGCAGCGAGGATATTTTGATATCGCGGATGTTTATGCCGTCGACCAATATTTCGCCCTTCTGAATATCGTAATTCCGGCAGAGGAGCGAAAGTACAGTCGTTTTGCCGGACCCGGTGGAGCCGACGAACGCTACCGTCTCGCCCGCTTTCACCTTGAACGAAACGCCGCGGAGCACCCATTCCTCGCCGACGTAGGCGAACCACACGTCGCGGAACTCTATATCTCCCTTCAGCTCGGAGACTTCACGCGCGTTTGGGGAATCGACTATCTTCGGTTCTATATCGAACAAGGTGAATATCTTTTCCGCCGAGGCGAACGCCGACTGCAGCCAGTTGAACTGCTCCGCCAGACTCTGGATGGGGTTGAAGAACTTGGAGATATACATATAGAACGTAACAATGGTGCCGGAGGTTATCGTCTGCCCCATAAACGAAACGCCTTTTATATATCCCCTGCCGCCCAGATAAAGCAGGCAGAGCACCGAGGACATATAGAGCATATAGACCATCGGGCGGAATACGCCGAAAACGAATATCTGCGCGCGCTTCGCCCTGCCGAGTTCGGCGTTCTTCGCGTCGAATTCCTCTTTCTTGCGCTTTTCGCGGTTGAAGACCTGGATTATCTTCATCCCGGAAAGGTTTTCGGAAAGGAAGGTGTTTATATCCGTCGTGCCGTCCTTCACCCTGCGGTAGGCGCGGCGCGAGAATTTGCGGAATATAACGGTGAACAGCACGATGAACGGCGAGAAGCAGAGTATCATAAGCGTGAACATATAGTTCAGCAGCAGCATCGCCGCAAGCACGCCGACGATTATGAACACGTTTTTAACGAGGTTCACGATTATGTTGGTGAACATCATCGAAATGGCGTTGGTGTCGTTAGTAACACGGGTAACGAGTTTGCCGACGGGCATGGAATGGAGCTGCTCGTGCGATAAGCTTTCGATATGCGCGAAAAGATCCTGCCTGATGGCGGAAAGTATCTTCTGCCCGGTCTTTTGCAGCACTATCGCCTGGACGTAGGTGCAGGCGAGCGAAACGAGCAGTATCCCGGCATATATCCCGACGAACACGAAGAGGTCGGAAAGCGGAAAATCGTTCTTTATCATCTCCTCGACGTTGCCGACGATAAGCGGCGCGATAATGTCGTAGGCGATGGAAAACAGCATAAGCAGCAGGACCAGCAAAAAGCTTTTCGCGTGGGGGCGCGCATAGCGCAGCAGGCGGCGGACGATCTCGGAATCCTTCATATTCCTGTCGAACCCTATCGCTTCCTTGCGGTTCTTAATGGAGAAGAACGCCGCGGTGAACACCGCCGCGAGCGTACCGACGATCGCTCCGACGACTATAAGGGGAAAGAATTCACGCATCGGTCAGTCCCCTCCTTTCCCGGAGTCGAGCTCGTCGAGCTTCTGCAGGTCGACCATACGGCGGTATTCGGGGCATTCGTCATACAGCCGCGCCGGAGCTCCGACCGCGACGACACGCCCGCCGTCGAGGAATATTAGCTTATCCATACGCTCTATGGTGGAAACGCGGTGAGCGATGAGCACGGTCGTCTTCCCCGCGCGGATGCTTTTGAGGTTTTCGAGTATATGCTTTTCGGTCTCCACGTCGACAGCCGAGACCGAATCGTCCAGAATGAGTATAGGCGCGTCTTTCATTATCGCCCGGGCGATTGAAATGCGCTGCTTCTGCCCGCCGGAGACGGTGACTCCCCTTTCGCCCAGAACGGTGCCGTAGCCGTCCGGGAACTCGCGTATGTTGCCGTCCACGTCCGAAAGCGCGGCGGCGCGGGCCACCAACTCCGGATCGCCGGAATCGGAGGCGAAGGCGATGTTGCTTTCGATTGTATCGCTGAACAGAAAGTTATCCTGCGGGACGTAGGCGGCGCCGCGGCGCACCGATCCTATGGGGATGGAGTTAACGTCGTGTCCGTCGACGAACAGAGTGCCGTCCGGCACGTTGTAGGTGCGGAGTATAAGGTCTACGAGCGTGGTCTTCCCCGCGCCCGTCCTGCCGACTATGCCGACGTTCTCGCCGGGCTTTATTTCGAAGCTCACGTCCGAAAGCACGTCGCGTTCGGTGCCGGGATAGCGGAAGGTGAGATGCCGGAACTCTATCCCGCCTTTTATGGCTCCGGGATCCTCTACGCCCTCTTTATCCGTTACGTCGGGCTTCGAATCCAAAAGCTCGCTTATGCGGTCGTAAGAAGCCCGCCCGCGCGAGCGCATATCTATAAGCTGAGCGACAGCCATAACGGGCCATACCGTGGCGGTGAAATAGCTTATGAATTCGATAAGCTGTCCGGCGTTGAAGACCTTCGACCACACCAGATATCCTCCGTAGCCGAGTATTATGCAGACGACCGATTCGACGAACAGCGTGACGGAGATATTGAGCGCGACGGAGAGCCGGGTGAATTCGACGTTCGCCTTTTCGTTGTCCCTGTTGAGCTTGCGGAAGGCGGAAAGCTCCTTCGCTTCCTTTACGAACGCTTTTATAACGGCTATCCCGGCAAAGCTTTCCTGTGAGAAATCCGAAAGCGCGGAGAACGCCTCCTGCCGCTTCTGCCATTTTTGCGCCATATATTTGCCGAGTATTATGCCGGCGCAGAGCAGCAGAAGCATAGGCGCCATCGAAAGCAGGGTCAGCGGCACGCTCATACCCGCCATTTTGAACAGCGCCATACCGCCCAGGAACAGCGCGTCGGCGAACATGAGCACGCCGGAGCCGAAGCAGTCGTGCACCGTTTCGAGATCGTTCGTGAACAGCGACATCATCCCGCCGACCTTGTTGTGCTGATAGTATTCCTGCGAAAGGTCCTTGCAGACGTCGAACATACGGGAGCGCAGGTCGGTTTCCACCTTTATCCCGGTGCCGAAGAAGCAGATGCGCCACAAAAAGCGGCATAGCACCATCGCAAGGATAATGAATATCATCGGCAGGCAGATATTCTCCAGCAGAAAATCCATATCGAACGGCACCTTCGCGCCGTTATACTCCACCTCGCCGTAGTTTACGCCGTTAACGACAAGGCGGTACATCGCCGGCACCTTGAGCTGCAGCCAGTCGACGACGATAAGCGCCGTTACGCCGAGCAGGAGCCACGGAAGATATTTGATGTAATAGCGGTTTACGTTCTTTCCGAAAAGCATATGTCCCCCGGCTGTGATAAAGCGAAAAAGTTAAAAAACGATACCTTTATCGAAATAAAAAACGTTTTGTTGTATTTTACAGCATAAACGCCCGTTTGTCAACAAAAAAAACGCTTCCGCGCGGGCGTTATTCCGCGGCGCGGGATACAAACTGCCGGTCCCGCCGGCAGCGAAGGACCCGGCGGCTTACCGGGCGGAAAAAACAAAAAGACAGATTTTTCGCAAAACCTGTCTTACAGCTTGATTTTTTGCCATTCCGCGCAGAGCTTTTCTAGCCCGAAGGCGGCGTTCGCCGGGCTTGTCGAGGGCAGGCAGACCGCTTCGCGCCCGGTTTGCGGAAGTATATATGCGCAATAGAGCGAATACGCCTTTTTGCCGTTGACGAATATCTTTTCGATATTCGCTTCGCGCAGTATGGGCGAAATATCGTTCGCCGTAACGTTCGTGATCTTTGAATCGGCGGAGCCGGATATCCCGCAGGTGCGCACGACGTCCCACAGCGCTATATTATGCGCGGAAAGGAATTCTTTTTTCTCACCGACCGTAACGGGCGTTCCGGCACCGAACACGCTCGCAAGCGTTTTCCAGAACCGGTTTTGCGGGTGCCCGTAGAAAAAGCCCTGTTCGCGCGATTTTACGGAAGGAAAACTGCCGAGTATGAGTATGCGCGAACCCTTGTTATAAAACGGCGGGATCGGGTGGACGATAAACTCAGTCGCCGGGGTCTTCCGGCGGCTCGGCGCACTGTTTTTCGAGTATGAATTCGGCAAATTCTATCACCTTTTTAACGTTGTTCACGGTGAGCGATTCGGCTATCGTTTCCAGCTCGTGGCGAAGCATAACGCCTTCGTGCACGTCCTTTGCGCCTATCGCGGTCTCGTAGCAGAACAGATCGCCTATCCCGGTACCCAGCCCGTTCGCAAGCTTGGATATAACCATACTTCCGGGCGTTGCCCCGTCGCGCCAGAGGTCCACCGCATCGGCGGAGATGCAGAGCTTTTCGGCGAGCTTGTACGGATCGGTCCCGCGCTTCCCGCATTCTTTAACGAGCCCGTTCCAGAACTCTCCCTTGCCGCAAAGATCGTCCGCTTCAACGTCGCAAAGCAGATCGTCGACGGTAACGCCCGCCTTATCCGCGAGCTTTTTAAGCGTTTCGAGGTTCGGCGTGGCGCCCGCGCGCCATTTTGCAATAGTCTCCGGCGAAGCGTAAACGAGCTTCGCGAGGGATTCCGGCTCCAGATCCTTATTAAAACACACGGCGGTGAACTTTTCCCAAAACATATCCGCACCGAAAACGCGCCGGTTCGATATGCGCGCCTTCCCTGCCTTTACATAAATTTTTTGCCCGCGGACCACGCGCCGCCGACCTTTTCGCCGACAACGTGATAGGCGTGATTGAACGGATCGAAGCAGATCGGCGCGATCTTCGCGATATCCGCTTTTCCGTCCGTAAGCGCGGATTCGTCGACGCTTACGTTAACTATCTCGCCCTTGAGGATGCAGGTGCTTTCGTCGAATTCCTTAACTTTGCACTCGATACACACGGCGAGCTCCTGGATTATCGGGGCGTTGACAAGCTCGCTCTTTACGGCGGTGAAGCCCGCGCGCGCGAACTTATCCGGCGTCTTGCCGCCGCTTACTATACCGACGTAATCGCACCCGGCGACGTGCGCCGCGTCCGCCATACTTATCGTGAAAGCGCCGGTTTTCGCAAAGTTTTTGCAGGTCTTGTGCCCCGGCGAAAGGCAAACCGATATCTCGTTTTCCTCGCTTATGCCGCCCCAAGCGGCGTTCATCGCGTCCGGCACTCCGTTTTCGTCGTAGGTGGCGATTATCCACACCGGCTGCGGAAGGCTTAACGGCTTGGCGCCGAAATTCTTTCTGGACATAACAGCGCTCCTTTTCGCGGTATTGATCTTCACGCTCCTATTCTACAATATTATTAACGGAAAATCAATAGAAAAAGCGCCAAACGATATTTTTTTGATTTTGGTATTGACATACAAGCCGCTTTGTGATATTATATTCAAGCGGGTTGACGCCGGAATGGCGGAATTGGCAGACGCCCCGGACTTAAAATCCGGTGAGGTTAACCCCTCGTGCCGGTTCAAGCCCGGCTTCCGGCACCAGAATTCAATATCGCGGGGTAGAGCAGTTGGCAGCTCGTCGGGGGAGCGAGCCGAGCGCCGCCGGGGGCGGATGAAGCGAGGCAAGCGAGTGGCAGCGGTCGAATAATTCGAGCGAGCCGCGCGAGCGACGAATCATTCGGGCACCGCAACAGGAACACGGATACACTTACACATTAATTCAATATCGCGGGGTAGAGCAGTTGGTAGCTCGTCGGGCTCATAACCCGGAGGTCGGGGGTTCAAGTCCCTCCTCCGCAACCATTTAGAGAGTTCATAACGGATTTGAGTTATGGACTCTCATTTTTTGTCTTTCATCTTTATTTTTTCATAAATTCATGCTATAATTCTCAAGCACCATGTAGGGCAACCTATGTACGCGGGAAACCGGGGAGAAAATCAAGGAGGACAGAAGAATGAAAATCCTCGAGAAGATTCTGATGGCCTCCAGCATAGCCATTGCGGTTATTTAGCCCTTTGTGCTGCTGGGGGTCGTGACTAACCCCATCATAGTTGACATCCTTTCTTGGACGAACTACTGTGTTGACGCTATCAACATTTGTTACACCATTTGGTAGTTGAGCAGCAAGCGCAAGGATGGGTGAACACTATATGCGCAGTCACCGGGGACTTGGGGAAACCCAAGTTCTCGTTATTTTATCCTATGTATCGGAGCAGGCTTGCCTGCTCCTTTTTTTCGGGGTCCCCGGCAAGCCGATAGGCTTGTTGGGGTGAAATTTATCCTCCTTCCTCGGTTTCTTCTCCGTCGTCGCCGTAGTGTACCTTGATCGGCGCGCAGGAGATATACTCCACCGAAACGCCCTGACGGGTGTCCTCCGAAAAGCGGGTC
>JAEEGL010309369.1_pt1 | contig 20046 bp, 18 predicted proteins | sample 9134231 | NCBI WGS metagenome assembly JAEEGL01 (sample SAMN16246548, study PRJNA631951) | gut metagenome | biome: gut microbiome; feature: rumen; material: fiber-attached | host: Bos | place: Iran: Karaj | collected 2018-10
CGCCTACTGGATGACGCTGATATCGACGATCCCGCAGATAGGGCTTGGATTCGAGCTCATGCACCGTGCAAGGGACAACTATGAGTCGGCGCATATGGTCGCTTTCCACAATAAAAAGGGGATCCTTGTCCAGGTGATCCGCTCGTGGTTCGGTCTTTCTCTGCCGCCGGATGTCGTGGATGACTCGACCGGCAAAGTATTTTTGATTAAAAGTGAAGAACCGTTTAAATATACACTTGACGGCGATATTTTTTCATCGAACGGCCGTCTGATTTTGAAAACTGGTCCTGTTGTAGAGATAGTCACGGAGTGAAACATGAAATTTTTGAGTGCAGGTCTTACAAATCCGGGAATGAAACGAGAACTGAACGAGGATAACTTCCTGATTTTAAAGGATGAAGGAGTTTTTGTCGTTGCCGACGGAATGGGCGGACACAACGCCGGCGAGGTCGCGTCGAAGATCGCGGTCGACACGATCGCCGAGTTTTTCCATGCGGCACGCGAGGACGAGGACGTCACCTGGCCCTACAAGCTGGATCCGACGCTTTCGTTCGATGCCAACAAACTTATGGTCTGCGTAAAGTTCGCAAACCGCAGGATCTTCAAAAGCTCTATCCTCAACACCGAATTTTCGGGAATGGGGACCACGATTGTCTCGATCCTGGCTTTCGACGGACAGGACGAGCTTTACGTCGCGCATGTCGGTGACAGCCGCTGCTACTGCCTTCACGACGGTCAGCTGAGCCAGGTGACCGAGGACCATTCGCTTGTCAACGAGTACATCAAGGCCGGGCAGATCACGAAGGAGCAGGCGAAAACCTTCCCGAACAAAAACGTCATCATGCGTGCCCTCGGAATGAAGGACAACGTTCTGGTCGATATCCAGAAACGTCAGGCTTTGGCCGGAGACATCTACCTTCTCTGTTCGGACGGTCTCTCCGATATGGTGCCCGACAACGATCTCGAAGCTTTGATGCGTCAGGATATTTCTCTTGACGAAATCTGTCAGCAGCTTATAGACTTGGCCAATGCCAACGGCGGCAAGGACAACATCACCGCAGTTTTGGTAAAGGTTACTGAATAATAGGAGGAAAAATGAAAAAGTTATTGATTACATTGGTAATTTTTGCGTTTGCATGTTTTATGGCGGCGTGCGGCGGTTCTGAGGGAAACAAGGAGGATGAGCAGAAAAACGACGAAAATAATATCCTCAACGATGACGATGCTGCTGGAGAGGAGGGCGAAACCGACGAGGAGCCTTCACCGGATGAGGAGCCCGCAGCCGAGCTGAAATATCCTGAGGTCGGACCCAGCTGCAACAAAAACGGCACGATCGCCCACAACGTGATCATGTACGACGAACTGGACAACGAGCGCCAGCTTGCAGAGTGGTACAAGGAGAACAACCCGAAGAGCAAGCTGATCTGGCTTATCTTCTCGACTTACGACTGCCCGCCGTGCAGAGTCCTGAAAGAGGACCTGCTTGTCATAAACAAAAAGGAGTATCAGGATGCCGGCTTCAGCGTAATCCTGGTCATGAACGGTCTTCTTGAAGGTCCGGAACCTGAAAAGGAGCCTGCGAAAATCGCGAACCTCAAGGAGATGTATACCGACGAATATCCTGAGACCGGTCAGTTCGCGCTTTACAGCTATCTGCGGGAACAGAAGGTCTTCAGAAAGTATCTGTCGTCGATGATGGGCGGTTCTTATCCGACAAGTGTGTTTATCGATGCCTCGACGATGGAGATCCTCGAATACATGGAGGGCTGGGGCGAAGGTCTTCAGAGCCAGACCGAAAATATGATCGAGATGCTTCTTGAAGAGCTGTAAAATGAAAAAGCTAGCGATCACCGTACTTTTTATACTTGTCCTGATTTCGTGCGGGACTGCGGAAAAGGCAGGCGGCGACGAGCCGCAGGTCTCTGACGGCGGTGCTGAAGGCTTCAGGCTCGACCTCGAGCGTGTCGACGGCGGGAATTTCAGCTTTGACGAGATCCGCGGGAAAAAGCACCTTGTCATTGCCTTCTGGGCGACCTGGTGCGATCCCTGCAAGGCCGAGCTCAAGGCTTTGGCTCAGATCTACCCTGAATTTTCCGACAAGGTCGAGTTCATCGGCGTTTCGACCGACACGGAAGACCTTCTCGACAAGGTCAATGAGTTCGCTGTCACGGCTGCGCTTCCGTTCCCTGTTCTGATCGATCCGGCAGGCAATGTCGTCTCGTCTCTGATCCCGGGCGGCGACTCGGTCCCGTATATGCTTGTAGTCGATAAAGATGGCGAAATCGTCTCAAAACACAGCGGCTATGTTCCTGGCGATGAAAACCGTCTCGGGGAGGAGCTGAAAAAGCTCATCGAAAAATAGAAAATTTCCGAAAAAACCTTACCTTATTTATTTGCAAAGGTATTGAATTTTTATATAAGACCGGATTGTAGAGTTTTCTTAACTTTGTATATGAGGTAGACAATGCAAAAAACACCGTTGTTTGAAAAACATGTGGCTATGGGTGCCACAATGGCTGAATTCGGTGGCTGGGATATGCCGCTTTGGTACAAAACAGGTCAGACTGCCGAGCACAAGGCAACTCGCGAAAACTGCGGGCTTTTCGACATCTGCCACATGGGCGAATATATCGTGACCGGCAAGGATTCCTATGCTTTCTGGCAGAAGATCCTGACGAACGACGTTACGAAGATCGTCGACGGTCAGGCTCAGTACAACTTTATGCTCAACGAAAATGGCTGCGTTATCGATGACTGCATCGTCTATCGCTTCAACGAAGAGAAGTGGATGCTCGTTGTCAACGCCGGCACGCAGGAGAGCGATTTCGAGTGGCTCTGCAAAAACAAGCTGCCCGACATGGAGCTCAAAAACATCAGCGCTACTACCGGAAAGCTCGATCTTCAGGGCCCGACGGCTCCGAAGCTTGTTGCCGAACTTGCAGGCAGAGAGGCGATCGAGGATCTCAAGTTCTTCCGCTTCGCAGAAGATGTAAACATCTGCGGGATCAACGTCCTGCTGAGCCGCACGGGCTACACCGGCGAGATCGGATTCGAAATCTACTGCGACATCAACGACGTCGTAAAACTTTGGGATCTCCTTCTCGAGAAGGGTCAGAACTACGGGATCATGGCTGCCGGTCTCGGCGCGAGAGACACCCTCAGGCTTGAGGCTGGTCTTCCGCTTTCAGGCCACGAGGTCCGTCCTGATGTAGTCGCAACGGGCACTCCGTGGGAATTCGCAATCTCCCACGAGCACGAATTTATCGGCAAGGAGGCTCTTGAGGCTAAGAAGGGGACCGTTTTTGCATACGCTATCGTTGTCGAGGGCAGAAGAAAACCCGGCGACCACTCAAAAGTCCTGCTGAACGGCAGGGAGATCGGTGTCCTCACGAGCGAGATCATCGCTGTCAGCCTCGGAATGGTCCCGGCAGGATTTATCCGCACCGACACAGAACTTGCACCGGAGAGCGAAATCGAGCTTCTCAACGAAAAGGGGAAGAGCTTCAAGGCATTCGTCAAGGAGACTCCTCTTGTCAAGGGAACCTCAAGAAAGAAAATGGCATCAATGCTTTAAGTGTTTGATATTTAACAACTTTTTTAAGGGAGCAACATTATGTCGAACTACAGTGTACCTTCAAACCTCAGATTTTCGGAGACTCATGAATGGGTCGAGGATCTTGGCAACAACAAATACCGTATCGGAATTTCCGACTTCGCGGCACAGCATGTCGGCGATATCACTTATGTCGAGCTTCCGGAAATCAACGAGGATGTCGACAACGAATCCGTCGTCTGCAACATCGAAACAGTAAAGAGCTCTGAGGACATCAACAACCAGATCTCAGGAACAGTCTCAGCAATCAACGAGATGCTTTCGGAAAATCCGGAAATCATAGTCGCAGACTGCTACGGCGACGGCTGGCTTTATGAGGTCCAGTCTGATTCCGACGAGGATTTCAAGGCACTTATGTCGGCTGACGAGTACGATAAATTCCTCGACGAGCAGGACGACGAATAGTTCGTTACCGGCACTTTAAAATCGCAGGAACGTCATGTTCCGATTCCAGAATTTAAACGTTAGGGGTAAAATATGAGATATCTTCCTATTACCGATTCAGAACGCAAGGAGATGCTCGAAAAGATAGGTGTAAACTCTGTCGAGGATCTCTTTTCGCCGCTTCCGAAGAGCGTTCTGCTTAAAAAGGAGCTGAATATTCCCTCCTCGATGAGCGAGCCTGAACTCGAAAAGATGATGGACAAGCTCGGCAAAGAGAACTGCGGAGCCGAAATGCTTTCATTCCTGGGCGGCGGATGCTACAGGCACTTCTGCCCGGCACTGGTGGATCAGATGATCTCCAGAAGCGAGTTCTACACCTCCTACACACCTTATCAGCCGGAGGTCAGCCAGGGAACGCTGCAGGCAATTTTCGAATTCCAGACGATGATCGCGAACCTCTTCCAGATGGATGTCGCAAACGCATCGATGTACGACGGCGCGACTGCATCCGCAGAGGCGGTCCTGATGGCGCACAAGATCCAGACGAAGCGCCACAAAGTCCTTATCGCATCGACGGTCAACCCGCAGTACCTTGAGACGATCAGGACCTACACGAGCTTTGTAGTCGACAAGATCGAGCTGCTCGAGATGGATCCTGCAACAGGCTGCGTAGCAGAGTCTGAGCTTGCAAAGATCGACAGCGACACGATCTGCGTGCTCTTCCAATATCCGAACTATTTCGGAATGATTGAAAATCTTAAGAAAATTTCCGCGCTTACACACGAGGCCGGTGCGCTTTTGATCCCGGTCGTGACCGAGGCTACGGCTCTCGGCGTGATCGCGACTCCTGGCAGCATCGACGCCGACATCGCGGTCGGTGACGGTCAGGCGCTCGGGATCCCGATGAACTTCGGAGGTCCTGGCGTAGGACTCTTCACCTGCAAGGAGAAGCATATGCGCAAAATGCCGGGCAGACTTATCGGCGAAACCGTCGACAAGAACGGCAACAGGTGTTTCGTTCTGACACTCTCCGCGAGAGAGCAGCACATCAAACGTGAAAAGGCGACATCGAACATCTGCTCGAACCAGGGTCTGATGGCTACGGCAGCTTCGATCTACCTTGCCACGATGGGCAAACAGGGGCTTCGCGATGTCGCGCTGATGAACCTCAAACGCGCTGATTACCTCAAGAAGAAGATCGCTGCCGAAACAGCCTGCAAGATCGCCTTCAACGGCTGCAACTACAACGAATTCACGATCCTTGCTCCGACAGATGCCTGCGAACTTCTCAAGGCTCTCGGCGAGAAGGGGATCCTTGGCGGGATCGCTGCGAAAAAATACTTCCCGGAGCTTGACAACGCCGTAATCGTAAACACGATGGAGGTCCACACTTACGAGGAGCTTGACAGATTTGTTGACGCGCTCAAGGAGATCGCAGGAGGTGCAAAATGAGTTATCCGGGAATGAGAGACCTCAAGCTTCGTGAGGCACTTATTTTTGAAAGAAGCCGTGAAGGAAGACGCGGTTATTCGCTTCCAGCCGAGGATCTTTCGGGCGCTGAGTCGATCCTTCCGGCAGAGTTCCGCCGTGACGAGCTCGATCTGCCGGAGGTCAGTGAAGTCGATGTCGTAAGGCACTACACCAGGCTTTCGACCTACAACTTCAGCCTCGATCTCGGCTTCTATCCGCTCGGCAGCTGTACGATGAAGTACAATCCCAAGGTCAACGAAAAGCTTGTCCGCAGTCCTTATTTCACAGAGCTTCACCCCGAAACTCCGGCTAAGTTCGCGCAGGGCACGCTTAAGATCATGTACGAAATGCAGCGTATGCTTGCTGAAATCGGTGGCTTTGCTGCCTGCACGCTGAACCCGTCGGCAGGTGCGCACGGCGAATATACCGGTATCGGCATAATCCGCAGCTATTTCGCTAAGATGGGCGATACGAAACGCAAAAAGATAATCATCCCCGACAGCGCGCACGGGACCAATCCTGCAAGCTGTGCGCTCAACGGCTTCGAGGTCGTTGTCCTCGAGAGCGACGAACACGGCAAGGTCGATCTTGCTACGCTTAAGTCGCTCCTTACCGATGAAGTTGCCGGCATCATGCTGACCAACCCGAACACGCTCGGAGTCTTCGAGAGCGATATTCTCGAGATCACGAAGATGGTTCACGAGGCCGGCGGTCTTGTTTACGGCGACGGAGCCAACATGAACGCGCTTCTGGGTGTGGCGAGACCCGGCGATATGGGCATCGACGTTCTGCACTACAACCTGCACAAGACCTTCTCAACGCCTCACGGCGGCGGCGGTCCCGGCGCAGGTCCTGTCGGTGTCTGCCAAAAGCTGGTCGAGTTCCTTCCGAACCCGTTCGTCGTCTGCGAAAACGGCGTCTACAGCTTCAAAAACTCCGGCAATGCGATGGGCAGAGTACGCTCGTTCTACGGCAACATGGGCGTAACGCTCAAGGCCTTCATCTACATCCTTGAATACGGCCGCGAGCATCTCGGCGAGACGGCTAAAAACGCTGTTCTCAACGCAAACTACATCAAAGCCTGCCTGAAGAGTTACTACCATCTGAAGTATAAATCAGACACGCTTCACGAGGTCGTTTTCGACGATTCAGAGATGCCGAACCATGTTACGACGATGGATATCGCGAAGGCTCTGATCGACCGCGGTTACCATCCGCCGACTGTCTACTTCCCGCTGATCGTCCACGGTGCGCTCATGATCGAGCCGACCGAGAGCGAGAGCAAGGAGACGCTTGACGAGTTCATAGAGGCAATGATCGACATCGCCGAGAAGGCAAAGAGCGATCCGGAGAACATCCTGAACGCTCCTCTCAGCACGGCGATCAGCCGTCCGGACGAGACTCTGGCGGCAAGAAAGCCTGTTCTGAAATGGGTTAAAAAATAATTTTTCAGGGGCGGGTCAAACCGCCCCGTTTTTTTACCGGAGGATTATGAAAACAGTTTTCATGGGCAGTCCGGAGATTTCTGTTCCGTTTCTGGATTTTTGTCTTAAAAAAGGTGACGAGGTCATCGTTTTCAGCCAGAAGGACAAGATCCGCGGAAGAGGCAAAAAGCTGGAGCCGACGCCGGTCAAAAAGAGGGCGCTCGAACTCGGTCTTCCGGTTTACACTTGTTCGGCAAAATCGGATAAAACCTTTGAAATTATTGGCGATTTCAAACCGGATCTGCTTTTTGTCGTAGCTTACGGTCAGATCCTTCCCAAAAGGCTTCTGGATGCTCCGAGGCTCTATCCCGTAAATGTCCACTTTTCTCTTCTGCCGAAGTACCGGGGCGCGACTCCCGTAAACACGGCGCTTTTGAACGGCGACAGGATAAGCGGCACGACGGTCATGGTGATGGGTGAGGAGCTTGACAGCGGCGATATCCTGCTCTCTTCGGAGTGTGAGGTCTCACCCGATGACAATGCGACGACCCTCTTTGAAAAGCTGACGTCCCTTTCGCTCCGGATACTTGACGAAAACTGGGAAAAACTTGCCTCAGGCACGCTTAAGGCAACTCCGCAGGCCGGAGAACCCGTCTTCACGAAAATGATCGGAAAGGATGACATGTGGGTCGATTTCAGCGATGAGGCTGTGAAAGTATTCAATAAAATCAGGGCATTGACGCTTGAACCGGGGATCAGGTCGGTTTTCCGTGAAAACATCGTTTCGATCGAAAAGGCGGAGCTTGTTTCAGACTGTAGCGGCAGACCGGGCGAAGTCCTCGAGGTCTCGAAAAACGGCATCAAGGTTGCCTGCGGAACCGGCGGTATATTGATCAAAAGGCTGAAACCAGCCGGCAAAAAGGGGATGAGCGTTGCCGAGTTTTTGAACGGAAACAAGGTCCAGACAGGCGAATTCTTTACGGGCAGAGAATGAACCACATTCGCAGAGCTATAGATAAAATCAATGCGATCCCGCAGGTCTACGCCTTTCTTTTCTTTGAGATTCTGATAGCCGTGCGGGTCTATGCCGAGTTCGGCAGGGAGAATCCGCTGACGATCGCGGTTTTTCAGCTCTTCTGGTTTACATCGGTTTTGATCTATTTTTTTGCATTCTTTAAATGGATGCTGAAGCTCAAGGACGAGGATCTGACCTTCTTCGCTCTCGGCGGTTTTCTGCCGATGATCCCGGTGCTCTTTGCGTTTGTTGTCGACCGGGAGCTGACGCTGAATTTTGTCGAACCGACCTCGTTTCTGGCGGTATTGAAGAACATTTTTACCCTTGAGGCGGCCCACTCCTACAACTGGGCGCTCTTTCCCGAGCTTCTGGCTCTGCTTCTGCTCTCTTTTGGCGCCGGATGGCTGATTTCCGAAAAACCTTTAAAATCGGCTCTTGCTGCCTTTCTGGCGACGGCGAGCTCCTTTTTGCTGCTTGGTTTTTCCTGGATCACGGTCGATCCGGAGCACCCCTCGCTTTTACTTCTCCGCTCCGGGCTTAAAAACCATCAGAATTATACGCTCTACTACGTATCCGTATTCATAATTTTCTCCTGCATCGCCTTTAAAGATCAACTCTTTGATTTTATTAAATGCTTTAAGCGCAAACAGCTCTTTGCGGTTTTGTTTTTGCTTGGCGTTCTGGTCGATTTTGCGGCATTTTTGTGCTTCGGGATAGACTTCACAGCCTACGATCTGGTCGTGAACTTTCTTCCGGCCTTAGCGCTTGTTTCGATGATTCCTTTAATAAAATCAAAAAGTTATAAACTGGCGTTCCTTTTTGGCTGGGGAGTCCTCGGCTCGCTGACTATTCTTTTTTTTCCGCCGCCGCATTAAGGCGCCGCTGCCGGCTGATTCCCGGAAAATTTGCCGTCACATCAGAAGCACTTAATATATTGCGGTTTTTTAGTGACAGAGAGGTTTGAAATGAAGAGATCATATTTGATTTTCCTGCTTATCACGATGTTTTTCGCTGTTTCGTGTGGCGAGATAAATTTCAACAATCCGAATGACAAAAATTCGGATGCTTACCAGGGCGGCGATGCCGGGAGACCGGACGATGACGCAGAAATACCATCAGGGCGGAATCGGGGGGAGCTTTACGGCGAGTGTTACCCGAACAAAACATGCAACGAAGGGCTTGAATGCGACGATCTGAACAATATCTGCATCAAAAATGATTCGGGCGATTCCGGTAATTCCGGTGATTCCGGTGACTCGGGTGATTCAGGTGATTCCGGTGACTCGGGAAGACCGGCTTGCAAACTTGATGCAGCCTATGCTGCAATCGATGCCGAGAGGTATTTTACATTCAAAGGTATGGGTGAAATCAACAGCAAATCAACTTCGTCACCCTCATGGGCAAACATGGTAACCGCAACACTCGTTGGTGTTGAGGGCAAAGCCCTTGACTATGCTGACAGTTATTCCTTCTTCATGGAGTCAACTGATCAGGATCAGCCCGGGGTCATGCTTGAGGCCTTGGGCGATTTTGAGACAAGCACCGGCCGAGTCACAACTATTGCTCTGGCAACTGTTCCGATGTACTACCTTGACTACATGCAGGAAAATGACATCGATCACCTCGACCAGGCTCCGGTCGTTCAGGTGTATGACATCGCAGTCTCAAATGATGAAGCTTACTACAGACAGTGTGTCATTGCAGCAAACAAGGTCGACGAGTCCAGTCAGATCGAACTTGGAAAGATGCAGGTCTGCCACGACAAGAATATAGATTTTTCAGTCGGCGAGACCTTCAAACTTTCAATGGCAGCCGAACTTGCAGTCGGTGAAGAGCTTTTAGGCCTCAACCCTGACGCTGACACGATGTCAGATCTTTGCACATGCTTCGATATGAATGCTACCGAAGATAATGAAGTCGACTGCGCAACGATCGACTGGGGCGACGTAGAAGAACCTGTTGTTACAGATGAAGAAAAATGTTACGAAGCCGGCGGAGCTTATTATGACTATTGGGAAGGCGAGCTGACATGCTACAGAATCGTTGACTGCGCTCCGAAACCTGCAAACACCGAATGGAGCGGAGCATACAACTATTTCGAATATTATGATTATGATTCCGACACATGGACCGATTACGAGGTGAGCCACACCGCCGAATATGACTACAACGGCGAGGCACAAACCTGCCTGTTTGTCTGTACGGAAGGCTTCGACTGGAACGGCACAAGTTGCACGACTAGCTCGACAACGCTTCCTGAGTGCAGCCAAGATACGACTTCGTTCCCGTGCTATGATTTTGACACAGGCTATATCTGGTCGGAAAAAGCGCCAGACTCAATGCAATGGCAGGAAGCAGTCGATCACTGTACCGGCTTGAATTCATCGAATTACGGCGGTTACAGTTACGGCTGGCATCTACCGACGATCAGCGAACTCAGGACTCTTATCCAAAATTGTCCAGATACGCAGATGCCGCCGGTGGAAGGAGTTGAAACCTGTGGTGTCAGAGATGACGACAGCGTTATCTGTCTGTCAAGTAGTTGTTGGACGGATGATCCTTGTAGACTTTGTTCAGAAGATTTCAGTGGTGCTCACAGCAAATTTGGAGAAACTGGTTGGTTCTGGTCTTCCTCTACCTACATCAGCTATGCAGACTACGCATGGGGTGTGAATTTTATCTATGGTCACGTGAGCTACAACAATAAGACTAGCAGTAGCAGTGTCCGTTGCGTGAGGTAGTGTTTCGACATTTTCCTTTTAATCTTCAGATGCCTTTTTGAAGCCTCCGGCGATCGCTTTGTAAAGGGAGATCCTGTTTAGAAGAAGCGAGCATTTGGCGGAGAGGAGAGCCTTTTCAACGGATTGTTCGTTTTTCAGTGCCTCCAGAACAAAAAAGTATGTCGTTTTGCCAGCCGTGAACTCGGAGTTGCGGAGTTCTGTCAGATTTTTTGCGATCTCGTACTGGCTCTGCAGGTTTTCGAGTTTTTCGCGCTCGCCTTTCTCCTTTGCGATCGCGTCCTCGGTCTCCTGAAGCGCGGTGAGGACCTTCTGGCTGTAGCTGTTCAGCGCCTCGCGGACCTCTGCCTCGTTTTTTTCGACCGTTGCCTGATTCCTCCCGCCGTTGAAAATGGGAGCGGTAAGGTTGGCGGCAAGGTTGACGAACCAGGTTTTGAAAAGCGTCGTGATATCCTGAGAACCGAGTCCGCCGCTCGCGCTCAGCGAGAGTTTAGGATATCTGTCGGCCATTGCGGCAGCAAGGGAACTGTCGGCTTTTTTGACTGCAAAGTAGGCTGAGCGGACATCCGGTCGGCGCTCTATAAGCTCGCTCGGAAGCCCTGTTTTCGGGAATTCCGGCATCTCCGGAAGGTCGGCTGACTCCGGAAACTGTTCCGATCTGGGCGGTTTTCCGACCAGGACGGAGAGCAGGTTTTCAAGAACTGTGATCTCGGTCTTTGCCGCTGAAATTTCGCTTTCGATCGAAAGGAGCTGCTGCTTTTGCTGAAGGATATCACCGGCGTCTGCGGCGCCTCCGCTGTAGGAGAGCCGGGTAAGCTCGGCATATTTTTCATTCACGGCGTGCTGATCTTCCAGGATTTTCAGGGTCGCACGTTTCGCAGTGAGCTGGAACCATGTTTCGGCAACGGTCGCAGAGAGCGAGACTGCAGCCGCCTCGAAGTCTTCTGCTGATGCCTGAAGTGAGTAGTTGGCTGAATCGCGGAGTGCGCGGATCCTTCCCCAGAGGTCGATCTCATAGCTGATCGAGAGCGAAACCGAATACTTCTCCGAGTTGTAGTTCGCCGGCCTTCCGTTTGCGTTGGTCAGATTTTCGTCAAAGCCGATCCCGGCTGAGATCGTCGGGTAGATGTCGGCTCCGTTGAGCTTTGCGACGGCCTTTGCCTGCTCGAAACGCTCCGCATAGGCCTTGAGCGAAAAGTTTTCTCCGATCGCCTGTTCCATGATCCGGTCAAGCTCCGCATCCCCGAAGACCGCCCACCATTTTTCGGGAAGTTCGGCTCCTTCTGATCCGCCATCTCCAAGGGTATCAGGCATTTCGAACTGCGGTTCGACCTTTGTCGAGGAGGCGCATCCGATGAGAAAAAGCATGAAAAAAGTGACAAAAAAAGCGATGGATCTCATTCTTTGTCGCCCTTGAACTCAAAATTCTGCGGGAATATATCCTTCAAAGTGCAGTCCTGCTCGACGGCACCGGTCCCGCTGTTCACGAGCACGATCCGCATATCCGGGTTGAAATCCGCCATGACCTGGCAGCAGATCCCGCACGGATAGACGGCCTTTCCGTCAAGATCCGAGGCGATGACGATAGTGCTGAACCTCCTTCTGCCTGCAGTAACGGCTGAAAAGATGGCATTCCTCTCAGCGCAGACCGTCGCTCCGAAAGATGAGTTTTCGACGTTCACGCCGTTGTAGATCTCGCCGTCGTCAGTTATCAGTGCGGCTCCGACTTTGAAGCCGGAGAAGGGTGCGTATGCGTTTTCCCTGATTTTTAGCGCGGAAGCGACTGCCTTTTCAAGGAGCCCGCTATTCATCCTTTCCCTCCAGGACAAGCTCGATGAAGCGTGCCATCAGTGCCGAGAACTGCTTTTCGGCCTTCGCGGCGTTCTCGGAAACCTCGATATGCGAAATCGGAGTAGGCGAGATCCCGGCAGCCTTGTTCGAAATGAAGCTTATTCCTGCAACTTCAAGACCTGCGTGTTTTGCGACGATGACCTCGGGAACGGTCGACATTCCGACTGCGTCCGCTCCCCAGCGCTCCATCATCCTTATCTCGGATGGTGTTTCAAAGGAGGGGCCTGAATCCGCGATGTATACGCCCTCTTTGAGCGGAATATCGAGCTCGTTGCCGACTTTTTGCAGCAAAATCGACATCTTGCGGCTGTAGACGTTTGTCATGTCAGGGAATCTTGTGCCGAATTCGTCAAGATTTTTGCCGATCAGCGGGTTTGTTCCCATGAAGTTGATATGGTCGCGGATGATCATGAAATCACCTGCGTTGAAGTAACGGTTTATACCGCCTGCCGCGTTCGTGACGATGAATTTTTTGATCCCGAGCAGGATCAGGGTCCTCAGAATGAAGACGACCTCAAACATCGAATAGCCCTCGTAAAAGTGGACTCTTCCCTGCATGATCCAGAAGTTTTCGCCGCTTTTCGGCTCTCTTGCCAGGACCAGCTGGCCCGCGTGCCCGTCAACAGTCGACTGCGGGCTGTGCGGGATCTCTCTGTAGGGGATGACGAGAAGTTTTTCGACTCCCTGTGCGAATGTGCCGAGTCCGCTGCCGAGCGTTACCAGAAGCTGCGGGAGCTTGAGACTCTTTTCTGCAACAAGGCCTGAAATATAACCTGACGCAGCTTTCAATTTTTCCATTCTTTCGTCCATGAGTACCTCCTAAAATTTGTGTCCGAAATTTTATTTCACATAGATTTTGAGTCAAAAGTTTATTGTGGTATAAGCGTGCGTTTTTTGGTTTTTAGGAGATTTTTATGGAAGAAAGGGTTTCAAAAAAGCAGAAGGCGGCTGCGTTTTTCAGGGAGATGCTTCCCAAACGGAATGCCGTGATAACCGCTTTGCTGATCGCTACGGTCGTTATCAACATAGTTTTTCTCGGTGTCGCGTCATACAAAAACGAGTTTCTCTTTGACGATGTGCATATTTTTCTCTCGTTCGGCGAAAAGCTCCTCTTTGACGCAGCCTTTTTTATCTTTGCTGTCCTTGCTCTGAAGGCTGTCTTCAGGACTCCGGTGGTCTCAGCGCTCTTTGTGATGCTCTATTTCTGCCTCACGATCGGCAATATCTGCCTCTACTACTTCGGAAACACGCTGATCGAGGCGCACTACTTCGACCTGATAACCCCGTACAGCATTACCGGCTTTTTTCCGATCTGGGGACTAGTCCTCATTTTCCTTCTGCTGATCGCGGTCTTCCGTTTCGCATATCTCGGGATAAAGAAGATCCCGCTTGAGCATATCTTCAGGCGCACGGTCTTCTGGCTTGTCATCTGCCTTGTTTTGAGTCTTGTCAACTCGACGGGGCTTTTTCAGCGCAGCCACGACGAGAAGTACGACAGGGTCATCACCGGCTTCCGCAACGCACAGATAATTTATGTCTGCCAGAACCAGTGGATAGGTTTCCTTTCGGATGTCATCTTTCCTTCGTTCGGCAGGATCAGGAGCAAACTTTCACCGTCAGTTGAAAAATTTGTAAATGATTACAACTTGTTGTCTGAAGATTTCAAAACTTCGGAAAATGTTGCCGACTACGAAAAAACGATCAGTGAGTGGAAACTGGATGTGGGCAGAAAGGAGCTGCCGGCAGTAGGAGAAAAGGGCTACAGGCGCATTATCTATGTCTTTACGGAATCTCTCTCGCTTGCCGCTCTGCCCTGCTACAACAGGGAGCTCAAGGCAGAGTTCGCCGACAGGATCTTCTGCAGCAAGGAGTACTTCGACATCACCTTTTCCAACCTTTTTACGGTAGGTGCGCCGACGCTTCAGGGGCTGACAGTGACCTTCAACTCTCACCCGAACTTCAATATCCAGGAGCAGACAGGTCATATCAATTCTCTGCCGAAGGTGCTTCAGAAAGAGGGTTTCAGGCCTGTTTTTATCCGCAGTGCCTCGAAATACTTCGCCAACGAAAACCTGATTTTCAAAAATATGGGTTTCCCGGAAATCATCGGAAGAGAGGATTTTTACGAGGACGAAAAGCTCCGGCCCTACATTTACGGCTGGGGGCTCGAGGACAGGCTGCTTTACGACAAAGTCGTTGAATATATCAAGAAAAACAGCGGTGAGAAGCTCTTTGTAGCAGTGCTTGGAACAGACAGCCATCCGCCGCACGGCCAGATAAAGTACAAAGGGCTTACCTACCCGAAACGGGACGGCCTTAAAAGCGTGGACAAAAAAATCTACAACTGGCTCAACTCCATCGACCGTATGGATTACGACATTTCGGAATTTATAAAAAAACTGGATAAGGAGGGGCTTTTCGACGAATCGACGCTGATCGTGATATCGTCCGACCACTCCTGCCCGCTCAACAACGTTTCGCAGAGGATCAAGGGGCATCCGAGGAAGAACCTGGCGCAGATCCCGCTCCTTTTCATCACGAAGCAGACCCTTCCGGAGACCGATTACAGCGGACTTGCGAGCCAGATCGACATCGCTCCGACGATTTTGAGCCTGGTCGGCGGCCGGAGACCTGCGGGCTGGTGGGGCGCGTCGCTTTTCGACCCTGACCGCCGCAAGCGTTCGATCGGCTTTGACAAGGGCTTCATCTACCTGACCGATCTGGAAAAAACGGTCACGATCAATTTAAAAAAGCCTGAAAACGAAAAGGAGCAGGAGTTTATCGATCTGTTCAACACAGTTTTCAAAGAAAAGTAAAGTGCTTCCGGTCGCGTGATGGGATTCTTTGAGAAAATAGGTCTGTATCTGATAAAATTATTCAATAATATTAAGGATTTTATCGTTTTTCTCGGAGAGTGCTTCCGCTGGATGCCGATACCGCCGTACCGCTTCGGACAGATCGCCGAACACACGGAGAGGATCGGGCTTCAGTCGATCGTGATAGTCGCGATCTCGACCTTTACGACAGGAATGATACTGGCTCTGCAGCTGGTCAACATAATGCGAATTTTCCGCGCCGAGATATATGCCGGAGCCGCAGTCGCTATGGCGATGAGCCGGGAGCTTGCGCCTGTTATCACGGCGTTTGTCCTGGTTGCCAGGAACGGATCCTCGATGACAGCTGAGATAGGCAGCATGAAGGTGACGGAACAGATCGACGCGATGGAGACGATGGCCGTGAGTCCGCTCCGCTACCTTGTCGTGCCGAGGCTTTTCGCTTCGATCTTCACCTTCCCGGCGCTGACGGCGATTGCCAATGTCGTCGGTGTCTACGGCGGCTACTTTATCGCGACGAAGATCATGCAGGTAAATTCCGAGGCCTACCTTCACATGATGTACTTTCTGGTCGATCCCGACGACATCTGGACGGGGCTTGTGAAGGCTGTCGTATTCGGTTTCCTCGTGACGGTGATCTGCTGCTACCACGGTCTGAGGACCAGCGGCGGAGCGAAGGGGCTGGGACGGCGGACGACGGCGGCGGTCGTCCAGTCGACGATAACGGTACTTGTCGCCGACTATATTCTGACCTATATTTTCATAAACTTCTGCGGGCTGTAAGATGGATAACGAAATTATAAAAGTCTGCGGTCTCTGGAAGGCTTTCGGCGGTCATGAGGTGCTCCGCGGCGTCGATCTGTCGGTTCCGGAAGGCAGGATCACCACCATTATCGGCAAGAGCGGAACAGGCAAAAGCGTCCTGCTGAAGAATATTATCGGCATTCTGAAACCCGACCGCGGCGAAATTTTTTTCGAGGGGCGCGACCTCACGAAGATGAAGGATCAGGAACTTCTTGAGCTTCGCCGGAGTATGGGGTATCTTTTTCAGGATGCCGCGCTTTTTGACTTTATGTCGGTTGAGGAGAATATTTGTTTTCCGCTTGTCGAGCAGCTCGGTCTGCGTGACGGCGGTGAGCTGAAAAGGCGGGTTGCGCGGCTTCTGGAGCTTGTCGAGCTGCCGGGGATCGAGAAAAAGTATCCCTCTGAGCTTTCGGGCGGCATGAGAAAGCGTGTCGGGCTTGCCAGGGCGATAGCGGTCGAGCCGAGGATCGTCCTTTTTGACGAGCCGACGACCGGTCTGGATCCGATCCTTGCGGAGAGCATCGACCAGCTGATCATCAGGGTGAACCGCGAGCTCGGGATGACATGCATCGTCATCAGCCACGATATCGCCTCGATTTTCAGCTTTACCGACCGGCTTGCGCTGCTTTACGACGGTGTGATCGAGTTCGACGGAACTCCTGAAGAGGCAAAAAGGTCCGACCACAGGATTTTGCGGCAGTTTATCTCCAACTCGTTCAGGCAGATAGACTCGGAGAGAAGATGACAAGAGCAGTTAAGATAGGGATTTTTTTCGTTTTCTGTACGGTTTGCGTGAGTCTGTACATCTACAAGGCTGCCGACCTTTTCGAGGGCGAGACTGCCACATACTACGCGCTTGCCGACAACGCGCTGGGGCTTCTGCGGGACGGAGATGTCCTGACATCAGGCGTCGTCGTCGGAAAGCTGGACAAAATAGGTCTTGAGAAGGGCAAGGCCAAGTTCACTCTCAAAATCTCGAAGGAGCTTCAGATCTACGAGAACGCAAAGCTGGAAAAGGTGATGGAGAGTATGCTCGGGACCTATGTCTTGTCGCTTGATCCGGGTGATCCGTCCGCTCCTCCGCTCGCTGAGATGAGCTACATCAGAAATGTCAGGACCGATACAGGGCTGGACGGGGCGATGGACAAGGCGACCGAGGTGATGGAAACGGCCAGCCGGCTTGTTGAGCGGATGCTCCTGCAGGAAAATCAGGATAAGATCGCGAAGATCCTGGATACTCTGGTTTCGGCGACCGCCGACACGAAGCAGAGTACCGAAAACCTTATGAAGCTGCTGACCGAGACGCTTCAGAATCTCTCAGAAGTCACGGCAAAGGTCAACGGAAGAAGCGAAGCCGAGATGGACAAGTTCTCTAAACTGCTTGAAAATGCTCTGGTGGTCACCGAACGGCTCGCGCAGATGAGCGACGGCAAGGATGAAAAGTTCAACGAGACGCTTGCAATGCTTGAAAAGAGCCTTAAAACGATAAGCGACGAGCTCGCGGCGGCAAGAGGTGCAGGCGAAAGCATGAAGAATATCGCCGAAAACGTCGAGACGATCACCGGAAAGGTCGCAAACGGCGAGGGAACCGTCGGCAAGCTCCTGACGGATGAGCAGCTCTACAACGATATAACGAAGGTCTCCGGAAAACTTACGGATTACGTCGACACGATGCTCGGAATGCAGGTTTACGTCGATACGCACAGCAACTATCTGGTTCGCAGCAACTCTTTCAAAACCTTCTTCGATATTACAATCCAGCCGCGTCCCGACCGCTTTTATCTCCTCGGAGTCGTCGATGATCCGCGGGGCAGGGTCTCGGAGTCCACGACCACCTACGACATGGGGATCACGGGTGACAATCCGCAGAACTTCGTCGTCACGGAAAAGAAGACTGTTGTTGACGACAAGCTGAAGTTCAACCTGCAGATCGGCAGGGTCTTCGGTCCGGTCGCGCTCCGCGGCGGAATCTTCCAGAACAAAGCCGGTCTCGGGATCGACTACAACCCGTGGAACTTCCTTTCGGTTACAGCAGAGGTTTTCGATTTCAGCAGCAAAGCTGCACCGAACCTGAGGCTTCAGGCACTCGGGCGCCCGTTTGTCTGGACGATCGAGCCCTTCAGCTGGATCTATCTCACTGCCGGCGGAGAGGCTCTTATCAACAGCTACCGTGATTTCTATTTCGGGATCGGCGTCAGATTTAATGATAACGATATCAAACAGTTAGTCACAACGGTGCCTAAGCCGTGATCAGTCTGATAAAAGCTTCTGACAAATTTTAAGGTTTTTCTGCTGGATTGGTCGGGAATATGGGATTTATCGTCCGTACTCTCTCATCAGGTCGGAGTATGCCTGCTCAAGATTTTTGCCGCTGTCTCCGGCGTTTCTGAGGAACTTCTCGAACGGCGTTCTCCAGTGCTCAGGTGCGCTGATAGCATCGGTCTGGTCGATTTTGTAGTTGTCTCCTCCCTTGAAGATGAATTCATGGACGACAGCCTTGTACTGCTTGTTTGGAGTGATTTCCGAGCCGTTGAGCATCCATCTGTTCTTGACCTTTTTCGCACCGCAGTACGCCTCTTCCGAAAGCTCGAGGTCGTGAACCAGGTCGATGCCGTTGATGTTGACGATGTAGATCGGGTTTTCGAACGGGAAAATCGAAAGGATATTGCTGCGTTTGACCGCTCCGACACCGATTTTGTCGCGGAAGCCTCCCGGGTTGCTGAAGGTTACGTCGGTCCCCGGGTAATATTTCAGGGTCGCGCAGGCATAAAGCTTCTGCAGTTCGGCTCCGTCGACGGGTTTGTTTGCATTGATCAGGACATCGCCGAGTATCGTGTTGAGCTTTTTAACGTAATGATCGGTCAAGTGCTTGATTTTTTTTGATTTTTCAGAAATGAGTTTGATCTCTTTGCGGATCGGTACGAACTCCTTCGAGATGATTTTCACCTCTTTTCCCTTCTTTTCGACCAAGACTCTGGCGTAAGTCGGAAGATAGCCTTTGTTCTGGATAAACGGGATCCCGTCGACCTCGGTCATCGACTCTTTGTGGTCGTGTGCGGTAAAGACGATAAGCGGCTTTTTCGGCAGCTGAGGCACCCATGTCTCTGCGTTTTTGTGGGATTCATGCAGAAGCAGGACGATGAAGTCGGCTTTCTGGTTTTCCTCCTTTTCCATCTCAGCGGCAACAGGTTCCATCGGCTTTTGGACATACATGTGCTCGAGTTCCGGAGAAACCGAAATCGATTTGTAATCTTCTGTTACTGAGCCGACGAAAAGTATCTTTCCGCCGCCCTGGATCGGGTAGAGGATTGACGGCGCGAAGATCGGTTTCTGGTCTGCGCCGAGCATGTTCGAGCAGATGTAGGGCATTCTCGAGTGGTTGCTGTTTTCATCAAGTGCGTCCGTGCCGAAATCAAGCTCGTGGTTGCCAAGAGAGCTGAGCCTATATCCCAGGATGCCCATGACTTTTGCTGTCGGTTCACCGCTGAAATAGGTCGATACGGCGGTCCCAGTGAAGTTGTCGCCGCCGGAAAGCTTTATGATCTGGCAGCCGGGACAGCGCTCTGCCTCCTCTTCCCACATCTCTTCAAGAGCGACGCTTTTGAACCAGTCGTTGCGCTCTACGATGTGACCGTGCTCGTCGTTCGTGTAAAGGAACAGGATCTTTGTAGACTGCTCTTCGAAAATCTTATCGCCGCAACCGGCAAGCAGTAACAAAACTGTAAAAATTGCAAGAAATTTCTTCATAGTAACTCTCCTAAAAAAACGTCAGAGTATAGGTCGATTTTTTCAACAATCAAAATTTGTAGCCGTATCAGCTTTTTTTTGCCTAATTAATTGATAAAAAATGAGATTTCCTGATATTTAGCAGTGATTTATGCTCAGCTTGTGAGGTAGGCTTTGGTTTTCAGCA
>JAEEGL010439232.1_pt1 | contig 20046 bp, 17 predicted proteins | sample 9134231 | NCBI WGS metagenome assembly JAEEGL01 (sample SAMN16246548, study PRJNA631951) | gut metagenome | biome: gut microbiome; feature: rumen; material: fiber-attached | host: Bos | place: Iran: Karaj | collected 2018-10
CTCTATTAGGCCGAGAAACTCACCATCGACACCAGCATCGACCGCTTCATGGCCCCCGCAGTCCTTACTGGCCTTTGGCAGGTTGAGGAGCGCGGCAAAGGCGGCATGATGTCAGCTGAGGAGCGCAAGCAACTCGATATCAAGTACGGCCAGACCTATAGTTTCTGGTTGGATATGAAGATCCTGTTCCGTACTTTCTTTGCCTTCGTACAGAAGGAGAATGTATAACTAAATTCCATTGTTATGAACAGATTCAGACGCCTGATATTCACTTTTGCGATTGCTTTCGCCAGTACCAGTTCCCTCGCCCAGTTTAACGAGAGCGGCATCAGTGCAGGTTTCTTTGATTCCAGCAACGAAAAAGACATCAACTTCTCAGAATTCCGCCTGCCTCCATTAGCAGTTTTGCTAGAGAATGCGAAATCAAGTCCACAAATATTATCCTTAGAAAAAGCCCGCCAATTGGCAGAAGCAGAAGTAGCTAAGCAAAAACGTCATATTTTTTCCTACATAACCGGCCATGCAAGCTATAGCTATGGAATAGGAGATATGTGGGGCAATAGTTCATCTGGATATTCGCAAACAATATATCAGTATCAGGGAACCAAACAAGCATATTGGAATATTGGTGTCAATTTAGCCGTACCCGTTGAAGATATTTTAGACCTAACAGCTTCCGTAAAACGCAGAAGACTTGAAGCAGAGCAAGCAGTTTTACAAAAAGATATGGCCTACGATCAGTTAAAGCTTCAAATTGCCACTTTATTTGTTAAAATTACAAATGACTTGGTAACATTAAAGACTCTTGGTGAAGCAGCAGCAGCCTACCAAGGTGCAGGAGCATTGAACAAAGAGGATTTTGAAAATGGCAATTTAGATATCGCTTCCTACGCAGAGACAAAAAATCGCGAAAGCGGTCAGGTATCTGGTTATCAATCCCTTCAAACAGGAATAACCACAGATATTTTAACACTTGAGTTATTAACACATACCCCGATCATTACAAACGCAACTACAGAGATTACATTGGATAAGAGTATAAACAAGTCTGCCAAAGAAATTGCAACAGAGAATAAGGCAACGGAGAAACGAATCAAGAAGCTAGAAAAAGAAGATAAAGAAAAAGAAATAAGATTAGAAAAGCAATTAGCAAAAGCTGAAGCCCAAGCTGCCAAAGCAGATTTAAAAGCAGCTAAAGCCGCAGCTAAAGCCGCAAAAGCCGCAGCTAAAGCTGCAAAAAAACAAAAGAAATAAACAAACAACGGCACTATGGATCTATTTAGATATATTGTAAGATTTCTGTTCAAGATAAGATGGTATCTCATCATCTTACCAATGATTGCATTGGTAGTTGCGTGGTTTTCTACACGTAACATGGAACGTGTTTACGACACTAACACGACCATTTATACTGGTATGATTACAGGATATAATCTTGAAGGAGGTTCAGGTACCGCTGGAGGTAATTCACAGACAAACATTACCAACCTCATATTATTAATTACTACAGATGCAACCATACATGAAGTATCCTTGCGATTGTTTGCGCGCTGCATGATGTACGGGAATCTCAACAAAGATAACAACTATATTTCCGCAGAGCACTATCGCGCATTATATAATAGTGTACCAACAGAAGTCAAAGCTCTCATCAATCATAATAGTGAAAATGCCACTTATGCCAATCTCAAAGCATACGAACGTCCATCAGCAGACAATTACGTATTTGGCATAACCAATTATCACCAATATTTCGGCATCAATAGTATTATCAGCAAATTAAAGGTTGTACAACTCTCTCGAAGCGACATTATTGACATTGGATATTCTTGTAATGATGCAGGTATTGCATATAACACTTTAGACATTTTGAATGAGGTTTTTTCTCGTCAATATAGTTTATTACGCTATGGCGAAACTAATAATGTCATCAAGTTCTTCGAGCGTGAGGTAGCTCGATTGTATCGTATCCTAACAAATGCCGAGGATGATCTGATTCGCTATAACGTTGAAAAAAGGATTATCAATTATAGCGAGCAAACGAGCGAACTGGCTTCACTTGATGCAGGTCAAAAGGTTTCAGATAACAACATAATTATTGACAAGACCACCACCCGCGCACTGATGAACTACCTTGAGCGCCAATTAGGTGATCGAGCAAAAATCATCAAAGCTAACAGAGATTTCACCAACCAAGTAACAGATATCTCTCGTATACAGTCTCGTATATCTAATCTAAAGTTAATGAACAGTGAAGGAGCAGGTAATGAGATTGAATCACAATTGGAACTTGCGAAAGCAGAAAAAATGCTTCAAGATGCTTCTAAGAATGTCAGAAGTCTAGTAAAAGATATCGAAGCTGGAAGCTATAATACTGAGTCTGGGGTGAAAGCCAGCGATATGGTTGGAAAATGGTTAGATCAAGTGTTGTTACTCGAGAAAACGAAAGCCCAAGAAACTGCTCAGGACATTATGCGAGAGAAATTAGACAAAGAAATTCTATATTATGCTCCCATAGGCGCCACTTTAGCTCGAAAAGACCGTCACATTAGTTTCATTGAAGGTAACTATATGGAGATGCTCAAGGCACTGAATTCAGCACGTCTACGTCAGAAGAATCTCCAAATGTCAACAGCCACATTGCGTGTACTGAATCCTCCTATGTTCCCCATGAATGCCCAACCGACTAACAGGATGATGATATTGCTTGGAGCATTTATGCTAACTTTCATGTTTGTGGCCATGTACTTCTATATTATCGAATTACTGGATCGTACGCTTCGTGATCGTATGCGTTCTGAGCGTATTACAAAAATACCTGTCATGGGTTGCTTCCCAAAAGAGAGTAATTTGCGCTATCGTCGATTCAATAAGACCATTGCAGACATGGCTCTTCGCCAACTCAGCAAAGCACTTCTTCCCCATTTCGAAGAAGGGAAGCAAAATGTGCTCAATCTAATTTCTACTGATGCGGCCAATGGTAAGAGTTATATAGCTCAGGAGTTAGAAAATTATTGGATTTCAATTGGCCTTCAAGTACGTCGAATCACCTACGATGAAGACTACCTGGCCGAAGATAGCCGTTTTATCATGGCCAAAGATATCAAAGACATCTGTCCTGATCTTCTGCCAAACGAAATCGCCATTGTCGAGTATCCTAACCTGGACGACAATTCTATTCCTCCCGCATTACTCAATATGGGAACAGTAAATTTGTTAGTAACTCGTGCCAATCGCACATGGAAGGATGTTGACCAGAAAGCATTAAAAGAGTTAAACGATAGATTAGAGAACAAAAGTTCTCTGTTCATGTACTTAACAGAATGTCAGCGTTATGCTGTAGAGGAGTTTGTTGGTCAATTACCACCATACACGGGCTTTAATAACTTCATCTATCGAATGTCTCAAATGGGACTGACCGCGGTTGAAAATAGTCATGCAAAATAATGGTAAACAAAGTTTATTCAAACAGATTATCCGAATACATCCATGAAAACGGAGGAAGAGTATTAATACTCTTTCTCCTGTTTTTGCTTGCAATCTACGAATTATACAACAGCGGGTATAATACATTTGCCATCATTTGTATTTCCCCAATAATTATCCTTGTCTGCTATCCCATTTTCAAATGGAGAATGGCTGCGTTTTGGGGACTAATCGTCGCTAATTATTTTGTATCATTTAAGAATATTCACATTCCAATTCCAATATCACTCGTTGATGAGGCCATTGAACTACTACTAATCGCTGTAGCTATTATTGACACACGTTATACAGTACACTTTAACAGAACATTAAATGTAATGCTATTAGCCATATCTATTTGGTTTGGTTTTTGCTTAGTAGAAATTCTAAATAATACATGCGGTCTTGGAATTAATCTCACAGCATGGATTACAGGTGCCAGATTGTTGGTTATACAATTATTTTGGATTATAATTGTATTCAGCATCTACGTATCTTCGCCACAAATTTTAACCAAATATTTAAAACTGTGGGCATGGCTCTCTTTATTCTCAGCTTTTTGGACATGGAAAATGATAAATTTCGGGCTCACTACTGCTGAAACATCTTTTTTATATGGTCCTGGAAATCTGACGCATTTACTACAGGCAGGTACATTAATCAGATATTGGTCTACATTTTCTGATGCAGCAAACTATGGATGTAACGCTGCTTGTGCAGCTATTGCATTTGTTATTTTTGGTATTACAACTAAAATTACAAAAGACAAGATATTTTTCTTTTTGGTTTCTATTGCAGTCATATGGGGAATGTTCCAATCTGGAACACGAACAGCAATTTTCTGCATGGCAGGTGGATTTGCATTATTTCTTGTTCTTTCCAAATCTTTTCGCATCATGGTTCCCAGCGCAATTATTGGTGGAATTTTTTTAATACTGCTTGTATTTACCAACATTGGCAATGGAAACCAGCAAATTCGTAGAATGCGATCTGCATTTGATAAAAAGGACGCATCTGCCAATGTACGTGATGTGAACAAAGCCGCTATTGCCAAATATATGAAAGATGCACCTTGGGGTATTGGTATTGGTATGTTTGCAGAGAACATCCCTACACGGAACAAATTCAGAATATTATCAGAGATACCGCCAGATTCTGAATATGTATTTATTTGGGTAAGAACTGGCCCAATAGGCGTTTCCATTTTTGCATGTTGCATGTTAATCATGTTAGCAGGAGCATCTTATGTTGTATTATTTAAGCTCAAAAGCAAATCATTAATAGGTATAGGAGCGGGATTATGTGCCGCATTTACAGCCATTCAACTTGGTGGATATGCCAATCAAGTCATTTTTCAATATCCAAATGGAGTAACATTCTATGGTGGATTAGCCATTGTATACATACTACCATACTTAGAGTCCGACTGGATTGAATACGAGAAGCAGCAACTGGCCAAACAAGAAGAAAAGAAAAAATTAAAATTAGAAAAGAAACGTGCCACAAGAGTGTAAAATCTCCATAATCTCTATCAATTATAACGGGATAAAAGACACCTGTGAATTAATTGATTCCATCCCCTTCAACAACGAAATGGAGGTGATAGTGGTAGATAATGCCTCTACTCAAGATGAAGCAAGTCTCATTGCCAAACGATACCCCCAAGTTAAAGTTATTCGTAGCCATCATAATTTAGGCTTTGCAGGCGGTAACAACTTGGGAATTAAAGAAGCGAAAGGAGAATACATTTTGCTTATCAATAATGACACGTTTTTTAAAGAGTATCATATTGATGCGCTCATCAATCGTTTGGAATCATCAGATAGAATCGGTATAGTTTGCCCTAAACTTCGTTTTGCATGGGGGAATCATCCCATACAATTCACAGGCTACACCCCACTTACAAAAATAACTGTTCGCAACCAAGCCATAGGCTTTGGCGAAGAGGATCATGGTCAATACGACACAGCTCACCCCACCCCTTATGCCCACGGCGCAGCAATGCTCATCAAGCGCGATGCCATCAACAAGGTGGGACTCATGCCTGAGTGTTTCTTCCTCTATTACGAAGAACTCGATTGGTCTATGATGTTTACCCGGGCTGGTTATGAGATATGGTACGATCCTGCCTGTACGGTTTATCATAAAGAAAGCCAGACAACAGGCCAAAACAGCCCGCTCCGCACCTACTACATCACTCGTAACAGACTGCTCCTTGTCAAGCGCAATTACGAAGGTATCAACAAACACCTATCTTATATATACCTTGTTGGTATCGTCGCCACTCGCGACATAATAAAATATACCTTCCAAGGCAAATATGACCTAGTCAAAGCAGTTTGCCGCGGAATTATAAATTATCAATTTGATTAACATGGATTTTTGGATTATACTATATATCATTGACTGGATACTCTTCATCCCTGTTGCGGGAACAGTACTCTATCTTGGAGTCTTTTCCGTAGCCTCTCTTTACAATCGTAATACGGTTCAAAATAAAGCAAAAATACAAAACCGCATTGCTGTTATCATTCCATCACATAAACAAGACAACGTCATTGAACAAGCTGTTGTATCCATCTTAAGCCAGGATTACCCACAGCGTCTATTCGACGTGGTGGTAGTATCTGACCACCAATCAGAAATCACTAATATGCGATTGGCCCAATATCCAATTACCTTACTGACACCTGATTTTGCAGAAAGCACTAAAGCGAAATCGCTTCAATACGCCATTCTTAAATTGCCAGAATTCAAAATTTATGATATCGCCTTGGTCTTAGATGCCGACAACATCGTTGAGCAAGACTTCCTGACTAAAGTAAATGATGCATTCGAAACGGCAGCCACAAAAGCCATCCAGATGCATCGCATCTCTCGAAACAGAGATACTGCTGCAGCACGCATGGGATCCATCTTTGAGGAAATAAACAACAACATTTTCCGTAAAGGTCACATTAATTTAGGTATTTCTGCAGCTTTAGCAGGTTCTGGAACAGCCTACGATTTTTCTTGGTTCAAAACCAATGTCATGAAAGCGAAAACCGCAGGCGAAGATAAAGAGTTGGAAGCACTTTTACTGAAACAAGGGTATTTTATCGATTACTTCGATAACATCTTATTATATGGTGAGAAGAAGAGAACCACCAGCAAAATGAATGAGCAACATAGCCGATGGACTATGCAACAATTTCAGAACCTGCTTAAGAATATTCGGTATTTACCAGGAGCATTGCTACGTAAGCAATATGATTGGGCCGATAAACTTATTCAATGGATGCTGATGCCCCGTACCAGTATGATAGGCATCATGATGATAATGAGTATCGTGCTACCATTCATATATTTAACACTAGCAATTAAATGGTGGATTATAAGTTCTACTGTTTTATTCTTCTTTGCCTTAGCAACACCCGACTATTTGGTTGATGAAATGTGGGACCGTACTTTCCTACGCTCTCCATTTATAACCCTTTGGGGCATTATCAGTACAAGATTATTTAATAAGAAACAAGACAACAAATAATAAATAACGGCATAACTATGATTTGGCAAATTTTGCATATTATCGACATTACTCTTTGGGTTATTATTCTTGGCTCAGTAGCCTATGTGGTTTTCTTTGCAATTATCTCTTTGTTTTACGAGAAGGAAGATCGCGTAGCAATTCATGCAGCAGCACTAACTAACAAAATGACAAAGTTCCTCATTCTCTACCCAGCATACAATGAGGATCGCGTTATTATTAATGCTGTAGAGCATTTCTTAGAACAGGATTACCCTGCCGACCTATATACTGTAGCCGTTATCTCCGACCACATGAAACCAGAGACGAACGATTATCTTCGCACCCTTCCTATTACATTGCTAACGCCAACCTTTGAGAAGAGCTCTAAGGCTAAGGCCATGCAATATGCCATCAACGAGATACCCGAAACATTTGATAACGTAGTTGTTCTCGATGCAGATAATGTGGTCCGTCCGGAGTTTTTATCTCAGCTGAACATTCTCTGTTCCATTTACGATGCAATTCAGTGCCACCGATGTGCAAAAAATGCTAATAATGATGTGGCAGTACTTGATGGCGCAAGTGAGGAGATCAACAACACGCTGTTCCGTAAGGCTCATAACCGTCTAGGACTATCTTCTGCCTTGATTGGCTCTGGCATGTGTTTCGATTACGAACTATTTAAGAAAAACGTATTCCAGCTTTCAACCGCAGGAGAAGACCGCGAAATGGAAGCCCTCCTACTCCATCAGGAAGTTTTCATCAAATACGCGCCAGATATTCATGTATTCGACGAGAAAGTAAGCAACCAAGATAACTTCCAGAAACAGCGTATGCGATGGATGACAGCCCAGGTTCAGAGTCTGATGAGCAATCTTCCAAAGATACCAGGTGCTTTGATTCACGGCAAAATTAATTTCGTTGACAAGACCATCCAGCAAGCGCTTATTCCCCGTTCCATTCTTATTGTTCTATTAGCAGGCATCTCAGTATTTATGACTGTAGTTATGCCTACATGGTGTGAGAAATGGTGGATAACTTTAGCCATCTTAGGAATTTCACTTTTTGTAGCTATCCCCAGCGAGATTCGCTTCCGATCTTTCTCTAAGGTATTCACAATCCCGGCCTTAGTTTTCCGTATGCTTAAGAATGTCCTACACATGGATCGAAAGAATACAGACTTTATCCATACAGAACACACATCGTAAAATAAAAAAAAAACTGTATATTTGGATTTTTAATAAAAAAATGCTATCTTTGCACAAAATAGAGGAATTATGGCTAAAGAATGGGATATTATTATAACAAACAAGAGTAACCTATTAAGCATTGATTTAGGCGAAGTGTGGCGATATCGCGACCTCTTGACAATGTATGTAAAACGCGATATAGTGACTTTTTACAAACAAACCATTTTGGGGCCCTTATGGTTTGTTATCCAGCCCCTTTTCACTACCATCATGTTTATGTTTGTGTTTGGTGGTATAGCAGGAATTTCTACAGATGGTATTCCTCAAGCAGTATTCTATTTGGCGGGATTAGTATGTTGGAACTACTTCCAAGACTGCCTAAGCAAATGCTCTGATACATTCAACGCCAATCAGGCTATTTTTGGAAAGGTATATTTCCCAAGATTGGTAGTTCCCCTCTCTATTGTCATATCCAATCTTATCAAAATGGGTATACAATTTGTACTATTCTTGGTTATTTACATCTATTACTTCTCATCAGGAATTGACTTTCATATAAATGCAGCCATACTATTAGTCCCATTACTCATTATCATGTTAGGCGGACTCGGACTCGGTTTCGGCATGATTATATCATCAATGACTACAAAATACCGAGATTTGAGGTTTTTAATTACTTTTGGCGTTCAGCTATGGATGTATGCCACTCCCGTCATTTATCCTCTTTCTGTTATGAAAGAGACATACCCTAAATATATTTGGGTATTAGTAGCGAACCCATTGACGGCTATCTTAGAAAGCTTTAAATATGCATTTACAGGAGTGGGAGAATTCAATTGGTTATACCTGACCTATAGCATTGCATTTACTATAGTTATTCTCATACTCGGCATTGTCATTTTCAATCGAGTACAACGCAATTTTATGGACGTCATCTAATCTACTTTATTATGAGCAATACGGTTATAGAATTCAATCACGTTGGAAAGCAATATATTCTTGGCACAATTGGTACTGGTACATTAAGCCAGGATATAAATCGTTGGTGGGCCAATATCCGAGGAAAAGAAGACCCGTACTTAAAGATTGGTGAAACCAACGATAGAACCCAAAAAAGCGACAGCCGTTTTGTATGGGCACTCAAAGACATAAACTTCAAGGTGGAACAAGGCGATGTTGTTGGTATTGTCGGCAAAAATGGTGCCGGCAAGTCAACCTTGCTCAAGATTCTCTCACGTGTAACCTCTCCCACCACAGGCGATATCAAAATCAAGGGTCGTATAGCCTCTTTGCTCGAGGTTGGCACAGGTTTCCATCCTGAAATGACAGGCCGTGAGAATATCTTCATGAATGGTTCTATCATGGGTATGACCAAGGCCGAAATCAAGAGCAAGTTCGACGAGATTGTCGACTTTGCAGGTGTTGCGAAATACGTAGACACCCCTGTTAAGCGTTATTCATCTGGTATGATGGTTCGTCTGGGTTTTGCAATTGCAGCCCACTTGGAGCCAGAAATCCTAGTCGTTGACGAAGTTCTTGCTGTTGGTGATGCCGAGTTCCAGAAGAAAGCTATTGGAAAAATGCAAGACGTTAGTAAAGGGCAAGGGCGTACAGTTCTTTTTGTAAGTCATAATATGGCAGCCGTGAAAAGTCTATGTACTAGAGGAATAGTTTTTAATAACGGACAATTAGTTTTTCAAGGGAACATAAAAGAAACTCTGAGTTTCTATTTGAATGAAGTTCCTTCAGACATGAAAGGAACTATCATAAATTCTATAAAAGTACAAAAGCCTACGATTAGGTTTGACAGGATTCTTATTAATGGAACAGAGAACAGACACAGCACCATCACCTGTAACCAAAATATTCTAGAGTTGCAGATAGAGGGTGAGACAACCGAAGAATTAAATACAGATGTTATGCTTATAATGAGGACCAAAGATGGTATACCACTTGCGACATTGGCGGAAGGACATTACCGTGGTATCATACAAAAAATATCTGCTGGCAGGTTTGTTATCAAAAAAAATATTGTACTCCCAAGATTCCTGTCTAACGGACAGCTTTACTGCGACTTAATGATGCACCATCCCATGGTAGAATGGCAGTTGAAGGCACCCAACTGCTGTATATTAGACTGCGAAGGTAACCAAGAAGGCTATGGACACTTCATGCATCAGGACCGCATGGGGGTCATTGGACTTGTCACAAAAAATTAAAGAAAATGGCAAAAATAAACACAAAGATATTAGTCTGCTGCCATAAAAAAGACATTATGGCGGAACATGAACCATATTTTCCTATTCAGTTAGGGAAATCGCTGACTGATATCGACCTTGGTATAGCATCAGACAATACTGGCGAGAATATAAGCAGCAAAAATAACTCCTTTTGCGAATTAACAGGCATGTATTGGGCTTGGAAAAATCTCAAAAATACAGATGTAATAGGGTTATGCCATTACCGCCGTTACTTTGATTTCCATGGTGCCTGTGAACGTTTCAAACCATATACAACCTTCCCCTCATCCTCTTTTCATCATGCAAACCTCTCTATTCCAGACTCCATTATTAATATAGCATATAACGGAACCGTGATTCTGCCGAGGAAAGAGCACTACCCCATCTCCGTATTATCTCATTACAATAATGGACATTCCAGTTTCGACATTTATGTTGCTAAAGACATTATTAAGAAAAGTTTTGACGACAGATTCTCAAAAGCCTTTTGGAAGACAATGGTAAATAGCAATAAGATGAGTATCTGTAATATGTTTATTATGAACTGGGAGAACTTTAATTCCTATTGTACGTGGCTATTTAATATTCTAGACAAAGCAGAAGAAATAATCGACATAACAAATTATTCTCCCTATCAACAACGATTATACGGTTTTCTAGCGGAAAGACTTTTAAATGTGTGGATTTCTGCAGAAAAGAAAAAGACAAAAGAATACCCAATGCTATTCTTCTCTGACGAGAATAGTTATATGAAGTCAGTTTCGCCTTGGAGGTATGGGTTAGGATGTTGCATCAGCGACATTATAAATATCGTAAGACGGGCTGAGTATAAATTCAAACTAACAAATATAATTTAAGCCCAATGATCATCCTGCTACTTACAGCATGTGTAAATCCCAAGGACATGGTTTTTACCGCCCTAAATAATAAAGAAGTGCGGAGGAGACAATATGTAGAGGCATTGGAATACTATCTTTCAAATACAAAATATAAGATTCTTTTTGTTGAGAATTCTAATACCGACATTAGCATCGACTTTACAAAGGAAATTAATTTAGGCAGGCTCGAATATCTCACTTTCCAAGGGAACAAGGACAAAAGCCGTGGAAAAGGGTATGGTGAATGTGAAATAATGGAGTATGCTTATAAACATTCAAACCTAATAGCACACAACAAGAATATTATTATAGTAAAAATAACTGGCAGATTAGTTATTAAGAATATAAAGTTTATCGTTAGTCTGCACGGTTTTTGCTTTCCAAGAAAGACTGTATTTTACGCCATCAATTCAAATTTATCTTTCCCTGATAGTAGATGTATTATGGCTTCTAAGGACTTTTTCATAAAGTTTCTTAAGTTGAAATATAAGATAAACGACTCTGCTGGTTATTATTTCGAGCATGCACTTCTTGACACAATGATAAAGGAAAAAGAATACTCGTATTCTCCTTTCTTCTTCCAACCTGATATTGTGGGGATATCAGGTTCTACAGGCGAAAAATATATTAGTAATAAAAATAGTATATCTTATATATACAAATATCTGCAATATGCGATATCACTCCGTTCCAAATTCAAAAAAAAATACCGTACAGGCTGATTTTATAAACTAATCGTAATAACATATAACAACAATTATTATGTATAAAGAGTACAAAGTTATCGTGAATACTGCAGCTGGTCGACGCAGGTATATGCAGTTTTTGATTCCTCAAGTGTTAGCATGCGATATCATCGACCGATACGATTTATGGCTAAACACCACAAACAAGCAGGATCTCGAATTCTTCAGAATATTAGCGAAGAAATATCCAAAAATCAATCTTGTTTGGCAGCCTGACGGAGTGATTAATGGGAATAAGTCAATCAATGCCTTTTATAAGCAATGCATTGACGATGATGCTATTTATTTCAAACTCGACGATGATATAATCTGGTTAGATGATAATTTGATTATAAACATGATAAAGTTTAGAGTAGCCAATCCTGAATATTTTCTTGTTTCCCCTCTTGTCATAAACAACTCTCTCTCAACATATTTATTCCAGTTATACGGGAAACTCAACTTAAGTTATTATCACAATGCAGATCCGTTTAGTGACATTCTGTGGCAATCCGGTAAATTTGCCGCAGACCTTCACAATTGGTTCCTTAACAATTATTTGTACCCTAAGAAAACGTCAGACCTACATTTAGCAATTGGGAAAATTCCTATAGCCATGACAAGATTCTCCATTAATTCAATACTGTGGTTTGGAAAGGATATGAAGATAATTAACGGCATCGTTCCCGGAGATGATGAAGAGTATATGTCATGTATTCACCCGACTCTCAACGGCAAAGCAAATTGTTGGAATACAAACGCCCTTGTTGCACATTTCGCATTTTATACACAACGTGCTTACTTAGACGAGAATGGCATATTGGAGAAATACGGTAAATATCTAAAAAACCAATGGAAGAAAGGTTCTATTGAACAAGTAATCTACCAAGACATAATTGATGCGATGAGCTTTGTTGATGAAAATATGACTCAACTGCCAGAAGCGCCTTATAAGCAGATTATCAATAAGAAGAAGAACAAAATTAAGACTTTTATCAAAGGGTTGTTACCCGTTAGCATCGCTCAAAAAAAACATATTAGAGAACGTGAAAGTAGAAACTACATAACAAAATAAAAATGAAATCATATTATAGTAGCAAAATCAATAAAGAATGTATTTGTTAAAAGTGGAATAATAAAGGAACTTATGTAACACTCTGTTATCGCATAATAAATACAATAACAAAGATGGGGTAAGTAAAATAATAATAGTGCAATTATCACACTGTCTAAAATTTTAAGTACCTCATCTTTAACTGCAAATCGATTGACGACTACATTGCATAAAATTTTTCGTACATTATTATACTCTTAGAGTACAAAGATGCTTACAATTGGCGAAAAATAAGCAATTAAGCCAATTTATCAATACCAGGTTTGAAGGAGTTCTAGTAATTCTACGTATAATTGCAGTATTTCTACAAAGCCAGTATCATGATTCCTAACAACAATTATATATTTCCGATTTGCCCTTGGGAATTAATCATAATCTACAAGTCGCGAATCACAATAAACAATTTTGGATTATCAGGTTCAGGAATAGATTTAACGAGTCTGCTCAACAACAATGAAGAATTGAAATGAGCGACAATAATCACAAATATCATTTCAAAAATATCACATATTTTTAAAAAAACGTATACATTGACAGAATATAACTAACATAATAGGTAAAACGACACCTACTAAAGAATATACTATCCACCAAAAGAAAGGCGTACTTACACTTGCAATAACAGGATGTTCCGCAACAAGACGAACATCCATGCCATTAGCTATAACAAGTAAATAACTAACAAACCTAAATGCCAAGAAATGAAGAGCAAGAATAACTAATGTATGGTTACCAATATAATATAAGATCTTTTTCACCACTGAAGTTCTCTTCTCTATCAACTTAGAAATAAAAAGGATTAGCAATGTACCAGAAACACCAGATATTGAAAAAGGAAAGACCTTATTATAACCGCACCCCATTGATATTCCATCTTCAAAATAATAATATGATAAAATCATTGAAACGCAACAAATAGCACATACATACTTATTGTGCCAATAAGAAGAAGTACGTAGAGCGACATACCCCAACATAAAGAAAAATGCGCCAAACATTCCCATAGAAACATCGCGCCAAAATTCAGGATCTGGGAAAAATCTTCTAATCACTATTGTAAGCAATAAATATAGCAAGCATAATAATTCATTCCGATTTCTTTTCACCTTGTTCAACAACAATGAAGAACCTGCAACTAAGAATGAAGAAATTAACAGAGCCCGAATAAACCAAAAACCGCCTAACAACTCTTCATATTCGTGCATAGTAAACAATATGAAGAAAGACTTTGCGCCTATGTCGCCTAAGGAATAATAACGTGAGCCTCCTTCAAAACCATAGTATTGATTATAGATACCCATAAACATAAACAGATTATGAAGGAGTAAAAAAAGAATTGACCATTTAACAAAAGGAATATACAAGCAAACTATCCTCTTCCTCAGAAAAGAAAAAGCAGCATCTTTGTCTGAAATGGTTTTCCAAAATATACCAGAACAGAAAAAAAACAAAGGCATATGAAATAGATAAATATACTTAGACAACATCTGTGGGCACCCAGAATGCCCTATCACCATAAGGATGATACCTAGAGCTTTTACTATCGTAATATAATTTTCATGTACCGATTTTGCCATATCATAACTCAATCATTTCTGCAAAAATAGCCTTTTTAATTGAAATACACAAATCTTTTTATAAAAAAAGAGACCTTTTTATTCATTTACTTGGATTTACAATATTTTTTTTGTATTTTTGCACAAATAATGAACAATATGAAGTACTCTATTATAACAATCAATTATAATAATAGAATAGGAATTGATTCAACAATAAAGAGTGTAATGAATCAAGATTTCTATGACTACGAATTTATAATTATTGATGGTGGGTCAACTGATGGAAGTATCGACGTAATCAAAAATTATGAGAATCATATTTCTTATTGGATATCAGAGAAAGACAATGGAGTGTATCATGCAATGAATAAAGGTGTCGCGCAGGCACATGGCGATTACCTTATATTTATGAACTCTGGAGATTGCTTCCATGCATCTAATATCCTAAGTTCTATTGCAGAATATCAAGAAGACATCATCTGTGGAAAGGTATTGAAGGGCAAATCAACAATTCCAAGCGGGCACAATAAGCCAGTTATCACATTGGTTGACCTAATGAGAGGGAGCTTACCCCATCAGGGAATGTTTATCAAGAGAGAGTTGATGATCAAGCATCCATATGATGAGACCTACAAGATTCTTTCTGATTGGAAATTCTGTATAGAAGGAATAGTCTTTGACAACTGTAGTTTTCGCAACGTAGACATCATTGTTGCAGACTATGACACCAGCGGCATCAGCTCCAATTCAAATGGGCTACTTCCAAAAGAAAGAGTACAAATTCTGAATGAAATGTTTCCACCACGAGTTGTTGCAGACTACAGTCGTTTTGCCCCAGTGGATGATGAACTGTTTGACCAAGCGCTCCTGTTAACCCAAACAATAAGAGCAAGGAATCTTGTGAAACGTTTTTCGAATTTTGTATTACACTTTATCAACAAAAAGAAGCAAGGGAAATGGACATAAGTGTTATCATACCTGTATATAATACAGAAAAATACCTATCAGCTTGTATTGATAGTGTTTTACAACAAGAACATGTTTCCTTAGAAATAATTCTTGTTGACGATGGTTCAACAGATTCATCAGGAAAAATATGCGAGGAATATGCATGCAAATACCCATATATACACACTGTTCATATTGAGAATAGTGGGCCAGCAACGGCAAAGAATACTGGTCTTAAATACGCCAAAGGAGACTATGTATCCTTTACTGATAGTGACGATGAGCTAGAGCCAACAATGTTTTACGAATTGATTAGTGCAGGAAAAAAATACTGTTCTGATATTATTTGCTGCAACTTTAAAGAAGCTGATGCTCGTGGAAATATAAGTCATACTGCTTGTAGTGAGAAAATATATGTATTTGAAAAAGTTGAAGCTCTTCGCCATCTTCTTTCAAAAGACTTAATATATACAGGGTCTGTTACGAAAATCTTCAGAAGAGAGTTATTAACTCATAATAATCTTACTCACAATGATGGGCTTAAGACTGATGAAGATTTTATTATGAATATCAAAGCTTTTGCGAAATGTAATCGTTGTGTAGTTGTTGATAGATGTTTTTACATTATCAAATACAGAGAAGATTCTCTTTCCCATAGTTATTTCAAAGATAATATCGAGAATTACATTAATAATAGATTTGTTAGGGCTGGTATTATAGAAAAAACTGTTAGTGAAGAATGTCCAGAACTTATCGAATGGGCACATCTACAAAACATCATGTATTATAATGAACTCCTTGGACGAATATCGGTATTTCCAGCTTTATATCATGATAAAAGAACCAATAAAGTGATTGAGTATATTAGGATACATTGGAATACCCTCATAAAATTTCATTCAAAGTGTGGTTTTTCCAAACTGGGATGTTATATAATAAAGTATATACCATCATATCTTTATATGTATTATCGTGGACTGAAAAAATCGTAAAAAAATAATGAATAACAAAAAATATTTAATAATCAATGCAGATGACTTTGGGATGTCTTCTGAGTTCAATCAGGCAATATGTGAATTAATGACTCAAGGAATTGTTTCATCGACATCATTAATGGCTAATGGTTGGGCATATGAAGAAGCAATCCGATACATTCACAGGTTAAATTTGAAAAACATCGGAGTTCATATAGCCCTCACATGTGATGGATTCGAGAACAACAATAAGATTACCTATTCAAGTATTACTCATGCTAACTCTATAGAAGACAAGGATGGACTACTATATAGTTCCTATTGCGATTTAGCTACCAATGCTTTAGATGAAGATATTATAAATGAGATATATTCTCAAATTATGAAGATAAAAAATGACGGAATTGAATTCACGCACATAGACAATCATATGTATAGTGTTATTCATTATATGGGTATTAGAGGATACAAGTGTTTCTATGAAGCTCTCCATCGCCTAAAATCAAATAGAACTATCGGTTTTAGACATGCTTCAAAAAGATATTACATTGATGGGATTAGAAGTGTTTATCCAGGCCGTAAAATTCAACCGTATGCATGGGTAATGAATTTGTTCCTCCATCTACATCATCCTGATTATGTCTTTACGATACCATATTCTTCTCCTCAGAACGAAAGTGTCGAGCAGAAATGTGATTTACTAAATACTTTTTTTTCCAATATTAAGTATGGTGTTAATGAATTACATGTACACCCTGCTGTTTTTTCGGAAGAACTAAAAAAAAGGAATCCCACATGGAAGGACAGAATAAACGAGTATGAAGCATTAAAAAGCTACTCAAAGAAGCTATTAATGGACAAATTTGGCATATATTTAATCTCCTATGCCGACCTAGTCATTAGAAGATAACTTATTTCCGACATAGATATATCAGGAAAATCTTCATAAAAGTCTTCACTCCAAGAATCTTTGCAACTGATAACCAAAGTTTCTCCGTATGATGAGAAGTCCATATTTCATGCCACGAGGGGAAGCGTTCAATTATTATCTTTTGAGGATAACTAATATCTGCTGACATTTCTACCTGCTTTGCAGTTATCAACCGTCGGTAAAGGCGAGTAAAGGCAAGCACTTTCTCAGTTCTCATTTGTGGAAACTTTTTGAAACATTCAAATATAGTTACATGGGCATAAAACAAATCCATATGCTTATCAAAAGAATAATCTCCATACGTATAAGAGTTCTCCCTTTGACGCTGATAGTAATATAATCCCGAATCAGAAAGATATACTTGAGTTACCTTATACACAAACTGAGGCACAAGACACGTATCTTCCGAAATGTGACCTACATGGAAACGGATATCATTCCATAAACAGCTCTTATAGATTTTATTCCAAATGACATACTCCAACGGACTACCAGACCACCAATTCCGAAAGATTTGTTCAGAACCAACTAACAAAGCCGAAGATGGTTTATGAAATCCAATTATTTCTTTATCGTTGACACAATTACAATATGGATACTGAAGTATATCAACTGTTTGATGACTTAACAAATATTCCATATTCACAGAATAAGTATCAGGTGCAATGAAATCATCTGGATCAACAAATGTCAAATACTTGCCTTTAACCACTTCCAAACCTGCATTTCGTGCAGCACTTACACCTCTATTCTCTTGATGAATAACTAAAACACGATGATCCTTTGCTGCCCATTCGTTACAAATAGATGCGGATTTATCTGTAGAGCCATCATCTATCAATATCAACTCAAAATTACAGAAAGATTGCGATAATATACTCTGAAGGCATCTATCAAGATAAGATTCCACGTTATATACTGGAGTTATTATACTAAGTAATGGATCCATTTTTCACTTATAAAAAAACTCAAACAAAAAACACCAATTACCATATGGATATTGAGAATCCCTCACATTTCCTCGTGCACCACAGGATCTTCCACCTTTAAGTATTTCACCATTTATTCCATATCGAATCTTGCATTTCTTAGGTGACTCCTTGCATTTTAAGACAATATTATTATCATCTATACAAACAGAAGATAATATATCTACATTATCATTTCTGATAACATTAAAACCATAGTTATCAGCCTTATTAACATTGATTGTATCCAGACATAAGGGGGGACAAGGCACATTAAACACTATTCGGATATCATTACCTACAACCTCATACGACAAAGGAAGAACACCTTTGTTTCGGTTTCCCTTTCTAATAATTCCAAGAGCAGATTTTGCAGCAAGTTTTCCTATTCTCTGTTGACCTGTAGCATCTATATGCAAAGCTTCTCTCACAAAATCACAAGAATAAGTTGGACCACTAGCCCATACAAGAGTATCATCTCTGATAATTTCCATTTGCGCAGTCGGGGTACGTGGTTCTGTAGCCTCATAGTTATTGGGACGATATTTATCTCCTTTTGTTATGGCTGTTGCTTGATAACAAATAATCCGGATATCGTCTTTCTGATGAGTAACAGCCTTAACATCAGCATTCAAATCATTATACATCCTATGGAAGTATTCTTTATAGTCATAATCTGGATACTCAGCAATATCCGATTCTCCTTGCATCCAGCAGATGGCAGGTACATAAAATTCCCATCCACGTTCTTTAGCATTATTATAGGCACTTTCTATTTCTTTGATGAACTTAAGATATGGAGAAGAAGGTCTCATCAATTGCTTGATCGTATTCATTCCATGTCCTCCAGGGAATATGCAAATGATAGTATCCTCGCCAAGTCCTGCTGCCAATTCTTCCGCCATACCATAGACAGATAGCTCAAAAGCCTTTTTATCATAATGAAGAATTCTCTTTAATAATTGTTTCAACTGACTACTATGATCAAAATAGCCAAAGGAATGGTCTAATTTCTCCGTAACAATTCTTCCGTTATACTTAATCCTGAGAGAATCGAAATTTGTTATTCTTGTAGCCTCCTCACCTAATGCCAAACTCTGTCCATAAACAGGAATACAAACAACGACCTTATGCCCATAGTCCCTAGAGTATACCTTATTAAATAAATAAATAGATATACCCAAAAGGATTATGCCGGCAACAACAAACTGAAGAACACGACGTCTCATAAATAGTTTTAACATCAATTGATTACTAAACTCTGCAAATATAGTGATTTTTGGAAATAAAAACAAATAAAAAACAAAAAAAGTCGTGCAAAGCATCAACTTTACACGACTTTAATTATTGGGATGGAGAGTTTTACTTAGAATAAACCTTTCCATCTACCGGTTTGGTGTACCAATTGGTAGAGAGAACTGGATTGCTGCCCCAGTTATTGAAATCTTTATAGGCATCCTTGATGCAAACCTTCTCTACAGGATACTTAAAGTCGAAAGGAATCATGATTCCATGAGGATCCTGGCCCTTTGTCGACAGTTTAATA
>JAEEGL011615478.1_pt1 | contig 20046 bp, 34 predicted proteins | sample 9134231 | NCBI WGS metagenome assembly JAEEGL01 (sample SAMN16246548, study PRJNA631951) | gut metagenome | biome: gut microbiome; feature: rumen; material: fiber-attached | host: Bos | place: Iran: Karaj | collected 2018-10
AAGCATTAAACTCATGTTGTTTGATCTAACCATCATAAATAGTAAATGAAATAAGATCAACATATTGAGTATTCAATAATGTTTCAACTGGAAGATCTCCAAATGCACCATCTCCTTCAACTGTATTTGGATCGCAAATTCCTTGATAAACAGTATACTGTGTTCCATCACCACTATCGCCACCTGAAGCAGATCCAGTTAACGGTAGCATTGGAAGAACATAAGCATAACCCGGTTCGTCTGCTTTAGTATCTTCAGAGCCCTCTACTTCAAGACCAGAAATCCATGAAGTATCAAGGAAGTTTCTAGAAAGATAAACTTCATTGAATATAACACCTGTTATTTCTGATTTGTTATCACCATTAACATCATCGGGAGATACTAAATCATAATAATGATTATTTTGATCACTCACCCTAAGATAAGTATAATCAGGTGAGAAGAATTTAGTAGTCTCATTAAGCATTTCAACGAGGTCTGGAATATTATCTACGATAAAATCACAGCAAGTTCCCTCGTCATTAACAAGATTACCAATTACGCCTACTTCATTAACTGCTAATGCCCAACCATCTGAATGAGTTGTATCAACAGTTAATCTAAATTTATTAACTTTTCTAAGTATTTCAGTATCCTTTATAATATAATCATTATTGTCTAAAATACCTAGAGACTTAACATAATTACCAGAGCCCTTCTTAGTTGCTCTAGAAACTAATAAATTACCTGAACCGCTAAGACGATAAGCATTGAGCCACATTGTTGATGCTAACTCAGATCCGGGATCAGAAGTATATAAATCATTAAGTGAAGTAGTATACTTCTGAGTTAATTCCTAACCAGCATAAGTTGCTAAAAACTCCTTTTGAGAAGTAATTAAGGTAGGTACTCCAGGACCTGCATCAGAAATGATAACAGCTCCAATAATTAAGTCTTCGCCAGCAGTTGGATTAAGAGGTGCCGTCTTAACGGACTCTATAACTTTAACATATGGCTCTAAAGCCTATTTCCATTGTGCCATTTTATATAAATAAAAATTAATTAACCAACTTCAACTATATATACAGGATATCCTCTACGAATAAATTGTTCTAATATTCCAGAAACTAGGGCGGGATCCTGAGTTTTATCACTAACAGAAGTTATTGTGATATCATTGAATCTATCTCCCATTTTCTCTACAGCTACTGCTGAAGGTGGAAGGTTCTTTATTATCTTCTGAGCCTCTTCTTTAAATTTAGGATCATTTAGATAATTAATAATAATCTTAAGATCACCATTTACTCGAGAAATAACTACACATATTTTTGTTTTTAAAAGATCTGCAGTTTTAGGATCTCTAGTAAATTGAGTTCCTTCTTTAAAACCTAAATTTTTAAGATTCTAAGTAATTCTATTAGATAGTCTATCATCAACCTAATGACGATTAATAGCATTAGAAGTATCTTTTATTAATCCATATATACCACCGAGAGCAGCACCAATTAAGACAGAGGCTCCTATAGTAATAGCTCTATTTTTAATTGCCTAAGGTTGATCAACATGTCTATTTTTTCCAGCAGGATCAGTTTTTCTCTAGAACTGTGAATTTTCAGTCCCTGAAATAGTCTTTTTTCTACCATCAAGAGATAAATTTTTTAATAAACCTCCACCAACAGCTCCTCCAATAATAGCCCCCTAAAGAGCATGTTTTGTCGTATATGAATTATTTTTCTATTTAAACAAATAAGATAATTTCTGTCTAAATGTATTTGGCTGCTATTGTTGCGACTACTGCCGTGAAGAATAAGGAACTCGAGCTTCAGGATGTTCTATAAGTTTTTTATCAACCTAAGTAAGAGTATCATTTAATCTTTTTATAGCTTTGGTCTATTCTCTTCTATCCTCTCGTCCTTCCTCTCGATTTTTATTATTTGTATGGAGATTTAATACTGAAACGCCTAAACCGGCACCAGATAAAGCCAAAGCCGCTTTATTTCCTCCATATTCTTTCTATTTAAACTTTATCATTGTACTGCCTAATTTTGTTGTTTTTCATACTAAAAGGCATTTTTATCAGCCTTATTAAGTAATGACTTAGTAATTTTTTCACCAGGCCTCATAAACTCAAAAGAAGCTAATGTAGCAGCAGCGCCACCAACGCCAGCAGCTAATTTATGATTTTCAACCCAATTACCAGCCTTTTGGGCCCACTGACTATTATTTTCTTTTCCTATTCTTTGAAAATCTTTTGAAATTTGTTTTCCTCTTTTTGGATCATAAACAAAACCTTTTATAGCATTTCCGGCCCACTTTAATCCATTCCAAGCAAAATTTCCACCTTTTCTCAAAACACTCCCAACTGCTCCAAATTCTTTTTGTTGCTATTGAGCTATGGCTCTTTTGTTAGCCATATATTGTCCTCTTTGAGAGAGATAAGGAATAGCGGACATTCCTCCCATAAAACCTGCAGACATAATTGCTTCTCCAGGATGTTCCTTTATTAAGCCTCCAGTGTATTTCCAGGCTTTCTTTCCAATATTTTTTAAAACACTTCCATTAATTACTGCAAACTATTTTTGATTCTAATTATTATTAGATGGCATTAATCCTATCTTTTTAGCATCACGAGTAATTAATTTGTCTGCAGCATATGTTCCTGCCATACCAGCGCCACCCCAGATGACGGCTTGCTTAGCTATTGGTTTTCTTTTTTCCCAAAGATATTTTCCAGTAGTTTTTGCAAAATTTACAGCTTCTTGAGCAACTCCATAGTTTCTTGATTCATCATCTACTTGAGAAAATAAAGAAGAACCTTTTTCTTGACCTTGCATACCACCCAAAACTGAGCCAACTCCCATTCCTATAAGAGCCCCTTTGCCTCGACCCATAGTTTTGGATTTAGCAGCTGCTTTTACACTATTATATTGCTACTTATTTAAATTTTGATAAGCACCACCTGGTTTAATATCACCTGGGGCCTCAGGAACTTTATTTTTTACTCCCTATGAAACCCTGTTAGTAATACCATTTTTACCGGGAGCCATAGTAGACAACTCTGACATTCTTTGATTGGCCTCAGTAAGTTTCTCTGGAGCTAAAGAACCGGATTTAATCTACCCCTAAATCGTATTAGCTTCACTGAGGGCAGATTGCACTTGGTGATTTCTCCAAGCACCAGCACCAAGAGCACCAACTGCGGCACCCGCTGCAGCTCCACCGATAGTTCCTCCAACGCCACCGATTATACCACCAGCAGCATTACCAACGCTTTTTGCGCCGTCTTCGAGATCCTCGGCCACAGTGAAATTTTTATTCATTATTGAATCTATCATATTATCCTATTTTTCTGAAAATACCATTGGTGCAGCCATAGCAGAAATCATTTGACCAGTCTACCCCAATCCTGCCTTTTTGGCTAACACAGTAGCACCTCCTGAGAGACCACCAGTTTTCAAACCGCCTGCCATTTCGCTCATGGGCTACATTGCTTCTCCGGCAGATTTTTTAAGAGCCCCACTAATCTGCGAACTCATTACGCTAGCGACAGTATCTCCCTAAGCAAGATTCTTTGCACCCTCGGAGGTATATTTATTTATATTAATACCGCGTTTTTGACCATCAGCTATCTCACCAAGAACACTAAGACCTGCAGCATTTCCACCAATTCCACTACTAGTTGCTAATAAAGACCCCTGCTTAATCGACTCTCCTACTGAATCACTATTTATAAGAGCTTGATCACCAATAAAACCTAGGGATCTAAATAATTTCTCTTTCTTTTTCATGATCCTATAGCATTACCTATTCCTTGAATAGCAGTTCCAGTAGCATTAGCTGCACTGTTTCCTAAGTTATAACCAACTTTGGCTGTAGTTTTATAGCCATCATAGATGCCCTTCAAACCTCCGCCAATAGCACCAATAGCACCACCGGCTAGAGCACCAAGTGGTCCGCCTAATAGACCAAAGCCTGCTCCAGTAGCAGCTCCACCAATAGCTCCCATAACACCTGTTACCGGTGCTATTGCAGTTCCTAGAGTGCCAGCAGTAGCAAGACCTGTAGCAGCTCCGGCGACAGGAGCGGCTGCACTTACTAAATTACCAGTTCCAGCAACTGTCGAACCAACTACATTTCTAGTAGTATCAATGGCTCCTTGAGCCATATCCCCTAGTCCAAATAATTTTCTTCTTGACTAAGAGAATCTTTTAATCCTATATGTTGCCATAACTGTCACCTCCTCTAAGTTCTCTATTAAGCTTCCTCATTTCCTAGTTAAATGTTCCCATTCCCCTAGAAAGTTCTCTCTGTGCTGTTTCCATTCTACCTAATCTATCTAAGTCAGTATCATATTTTCTTCCTCTTTTAAAACCCAGCCCTTGATTAGTATTTAGAACCTTTCCTGAAGCAACAGCACTATACCTCTTGTATCTAAATTTAATCATATTAAGCATCAAGTAAAAGAATATTATAATTTAATCCAAATGGTAAAAGGTTAAGAGAATCAATTATTGCATCTACCGTTTTTGCTTCTAATACTAACGTTCTAGATTTTTTATTAAAAAGAATAACATCAGCCATTAATTCTTGAGATTCATACTCGTTTGGAATAAATGGAGTAAATTCAAAAGACATATTATCTCCACCTCCACCACCACTATTTTTCTTATTATCTTTAAATAATTTCTAACGAGGCTCATTAGTATCACTAAATCTAGTATCAGTTTTAGGATCAAATTTTTCATAATTTTGATCAAACTGTAAAGACTTATCTCCCCATCCTGCTCTAAATCTAGTCTTAATATCTCCAAATCTATTTTTAAATTTACGACTCGGAAGTCTCACTTGATCAGGCATCTTTGCTCTTGCTCCAATCTTTAAATAGATTCTATAAGTATCCACTCCGAAAAAAGGTTTATTAATAACAAATCTTTCTATAATTATGTTATTACCCTTTAGAGCAGAAGCTAATTGATTCTAATCAATAGTTTTTATTCTATTTCTATCAAATCTTCTACAAAGATTGACATATAGAGTTCTCATTGCATCATATTCATTATTAGAATATGTTTTTTCTCTAAATTGTATCATTGAACTACTGATAAATTATATTTAAACGATAAAATTTCTATAATATCCATAACAACCCCATAATGTTCTGTGTCAGCTGTTATTGTTCTCTTTTTTTTATTTACATCAAGAACATTCATCTAAAACTATTCTTGAACCATTTTTTGTGTATAAGGATAAGGACCACCTGAGCCATTTCCTTTATCCATTAAAGTTATCTAGTAACGACCATCTTCATTTTTTATAAATTCTAGTAGAACCATAGATTTAGCGTTTGCACTAGAGACTTCATTAGCTCGATCCTCTGATATAATATTAGGTCTATTGCCAATCTTACTTAAGTGTTGAATTGCTTTGGTCATTAAATCCTAGACTGGCTATTTCTTTTGTCTAAAATTAATCATATTGTATATTTTACAATAGTCTCGTATTCACCATCTTCATTTTCTGCTTCAAGTTCATAAAGAATCTCTCTTATAAAATAAGAAGATTCATCATAAACTTCATAAAAATAGAGAATACAATTAAATTGACACTGATATGAAAAATTAGAATTATTATCAGGGTCATAGTTGTGATTAAAATCTTCTCCTATTCTTCCCCATTTTACTGCAGCAGTCCATCTAGTTCCATATTTATCACATGTTTTAAATTCACAAAAATTACTAACTAAGTCGACATTATTAAATCTATTTTTGAAATCATAAAACATCTACATGTTAACACAACGAAATTCAAAATCAATTGGAACCGTATGCTACATTAAAGTATCATCAACGTCTGCATATTTTGGGTGATTATATTTAGTTGGAGTTGAAGAAATTCTATAAGATATATAAGCTGTAGTCGTTACTGTTTCTTCTCGATTATATCTAACCAACTAAATACCATATTCATCAAGTATCTTTCTAAGCTCTGTAAAGAACTATTCTTGATAATCAATAGATCTAATTAAATACTCATCATACTTATTTCTTAATGAATAAATAGTTTGAGATTTTGATTCTAAAGTTAAAGATCTATTTTGAATAATAATTTTAGGAAAATTATAAATCTATTTAGTTCCACTATATAATTTCTTTGGGGTACTGGGAGTTAAATATTTCAAACCACCAGACCAAAATATATAGTCTACAAATTCAGGATTTTGATAATCTTTCTAAGAAACTACTATTGTAGTATGCCAATAATCCTAAATTACTTTGGAGTCTGAGTCCTAAACAATAACAATTCTTATAATATGTGAATCCCAAGTTAATTTTTTTAGGGTAATTCCATTTAAAGTAACCGTTATTTCCGGAATAAGGGTAGGTTTTTTCATGTCCTCTAATTCTTGTGGGCGACCTACATGTTTTAAGCTTAATAAGTCAGCAAATGCCTATGAATTAGGATCTACCCAAACTATTTCACATACATCTTTTGCTTCAGTAAAACTTGGAGATTTTCCTTTATGACACCAAAGATATTTACAAGAAGTATTCAAAATAATTCCCTTAAAAATTAACTATTTTTTCATATAATAAAATTAAAATATTATTAAGTAGCTGAGTTATTAACTACATTAGAAGCTACTTGTTCACCCTATTTTTTCACAAAACCCGCCTAACTTCCAAATGCTCCAACTCTATCAATGTGAGCAGCGTATCCACCTCCCTAAAGAGCGTTATTAACGTGACTATCAATAAACTGCTATTTATTTGCTTTTGCTGCATCTAAAGCACCACCTGATAAACCTTCAATAGATTTATTATAAGCAGCAGTGGCTTCAGCCGAGGCTACACCTTTTGAACCTGACTACATCATACTCTAAGAACCAACTGCTTTACCAGCCCTAGTCCAACCTTTATTAATAACTCTTTGTGCACTAGTTCCTAAAAGACCTCGCTTACCAGCAAATAAAGCACCAGCAGTAAGACCAGCACCTAAAAGAAGATTACGACCAGTGTGAGACTCTTCATCAGAAAATCTTTTAATTCTATAAATTGCCATAATTAATGAAAAATAAAAGAGAGAATCCCCAGGAATATACCCAAAGAATTCTCTCTTTATTATTTATAAACCTATTTAACTTAAGGAGTTAGAGATAACTCTAGGTTATTAGATACCAAGCTTGAAGGTAACCTTCTGAGCGAGCTCGGGAGCCATGATACGAGTACCCTCCTGATAGTAAATACCAGCAGCCATCTGAGTTGGGTTAGCGTAGTTACCTACGGTTGGGGTATCGGTAAGTGGCATATAAATACCACGAGCAAGAGGAGCCATCTGTCCATCAGGAGTCTTGTGAATAGCATAGAAAGTACCCTCACCAGCATTCTCCTGGATATCAGTAGAACGGAGTACGGGGATTTCATCATACCAACCAAGAAGGTCATTGATGTAAGTCATCTTATCGTTCTTGCGGAACTTACCAATCATACGTCCCTTCTGGAACATATTAGCTGCCTGGTTACCAGCTACATAAGCAGTAGTAGATACACCCTTAACAGCCTTGGTTGCAAGTGCGCTTTCAACATTGATCAAGTAAGAATCAAATAGATCAATGCGGCTACGATAATCGTAGAAGGTTCCCTTGAGGGAGTTCATATTCAAGTCAAGGTCAGTCAATGTATTACCATTGTAGCCCTCTTCAAGAGTAGTAATAAGCTTATAGTTAATAGTCTTGGTGTATAATTCACGGAGCTTGGTGAAAAGGAAGCTAGCCATATCACTACCAGTAGCCTTCTTAAGAGCACCAAGAGAAGCGATATTATATTCAGCTACGAGCATATCAGGTACGGTAGTTAAACCGAACTGCTGCATCTTAGCAATAACTCGCTTATCATTAACGTGAGCATTAGAAGCACCAATAGTATTCGAAGGAGTACCAGTTACATCTTCCTTACCAACGATGGTAATCGTAGAATAAGTGGTGTCGCTAACAGCAGTACCGAGCTCGAACTCAACCTTACCATTAAGATAGTTAATAGTAGGAACAGTAGTCGAACCAAGCTTACCAGCAACAGCCATGAAAGTACCCTGACCATTGTCAATTAACTCATACTTAGAAACGACAGTAGTAGCACTACTCTTGTCAACAACCTTTACGCGGAGCGAAGAAGGAAGGATCTTGCGACCAATGATAACAGAATACTGAGTACCACTTGAAGGAGTAACTTCAAATTCGAAGCCACCCATGGTCTGGATATCCTGATAGTTATCTGGTCCAAGGTTAGGAATGATGTTACGAAGATCACTAACACCAAGTACGTCAAACCAGTAGAAAAGACCTGTTGGCTGCTCGAAGTCTCTCTCAACTGACATAAAACCAGCAAAAGAGCTAACGAAAGCTGCAACTGAGGCATTAAAATACTGGGTGCTCAGAAGTGGAGTTTCGGCATAGCCAGAGAAGGTCTTCTGAAGTAAGTTAGGTTTATTTGCATTATAGAAGTCTTGAAGTTCCTCATTACGAGCGAAAATCTTCTGATATTCTTTTGCACGCTGAACGGCATCATCCCAAGATACTGACGAGCTATGAAGAGCGTCAAGCATATCAGGATTTTGCATAAAATTACTGTACATATATATCTATAGTTGTTTTAAAATTAGTTAATTCTTGATAACCAAGTGGTTAAAGTATCCTCACCTTCAGAGAAGAGACGGGGATCGTCATAATCATATGAGAATTGAGCTTCCTGAAGATCTTCTTCCTGACCTGGAGCTGGAGCTTCCTTAGCTTGCTGAATAGCCATAACAGCATCATTAGCAGCAGCCTGAATAGACTGAACGGCTACGAGAGCCTTATCCTCAATAGCTTCAACACTTTGAGTTGCAGGATCTGCTGGAACTTCCTCAATAGGATTACCATTCTCATCTACTGGAACTGCCTCAGCAGGAATTTCTTGCTGTGGAGCAGGAGCAGCAGGTGCCATTTGCTGTTGTGGTGCAGCCATCTGCTGAGGGGCCATAGCATCTGCAAAGAATCTAGTTGCAGTAGCAAATGCAGTTTCTTCATCTGTAGGCTCTACTTCAATATAAGAGTACAACTCTTCAGCTTCCTCCTTAGAAATAGCTTCTACCTCCTTATCACCGGTTTCCTCATCTACAGTTACTTTAGTGAATTCACCAGTGTTCTTATCTTCTACAACAGCAGTCTCAGAATCAATTGGGGTGATCACTTCATCACTTGTTTCAATTTCTTCGCCTGATTCGATAGCATCTTCTACATTTTCATGAGCTTCCTCATCATCACTGTAGAGTCTCATTCCAAAGTTAGTTACAAATTCAAAAGTATCTACTTCAGAGTATTCCTTCTCATCTTCCTCTTCAGGTTTTTCTTCCTCAGCAGGAGCCTCGTTATCCTCTTTGTCGTCTACTACGATTCCATCAGTTAACTCATCAGCCTCATCTTCATCGATAGCCTTAAGATCAATTCCCTCTTCATCCATAGTAGCCTTAGTGAATTCACCAGTATTCTTATCCTCTACAACAGCGGTCTCAGAATCAACTGGAGTAATAATCTCATTATTAGTTTCAACCTGTGAACCTCTCTCAATAGCATCCTCAATCTTTTCAGTATTGCTTGAGTTTTCTTCATCCTCACTATAACACTTCATCATGAAAGAAGTAGCCTCTTCGAGCTCATCATAAGAATAATAACGAGTAGTATAGATTACATAATAAGAGAATGTCTGTTCAACTGGCTCATCAAGAGCAGCCTCTTCCCCAACTGGAACACCAACGCTCTCCATTAATTGATCTGCATAGTCTCTAGCCTCACCGGGTGAATCAAATACACTAACACCATCTACACCAATTTCAGTGAGATGTTGAGCGAGTTCTTGAGCTTGTTCATCATTATAAACAGGAGCATCAACAACTTGGTGATTGTCAGCATCAATACCAACAATATACTGAGGCTCATAAGATTCCATACCATCATCATAGTACGCGTCATCTTCATCCTCAATTTCTTCACCACCTTCGAAACCTTCTTCGTCATCAATTTCTTCTGGCTCACCAAAGAGATACTGAGCAAGATTAAACTCATCCTCATCCAGTATTACAGAATAAAGAGCTGGTTCCTCATCATAATCATCATAATAAGACATTTCTTTCTGATCTAATTCTTTTACTTCCATTTCATCATCATCAAGAGTAACAGCAGCTTGATCACCAGTTGATTGACTTGTTACAACAACAGTATCATCATCTACCTTTTCAATCTTGAGATCACCAACTACAGAGGTCTCTTCACTTTCAAGAACTTCAGTAAAGAGTCTATCATAAAATTGAGTATCTGAGAAAATACGAAGAACAACTTCATTATCTGACGATACAGAGAACTCTGTCTAGTCTGGAGTCATTGCATTCTCTTCAACCGTAGGAGTTTCACTGTCATCAAATGGAGCTTGATCTTCAGGAACAACAAAATCGTTAACACCTTCATCAGGAGTAACACCATCTTCTTGAGGATAAAGGAATTTATCTAATTCCTCATCAGGAATAGCTGTTAAATCATATGTAGCTGCCTCATCTTCAGGCATCTCAGCTACGGTAGCTTCCTTATTTACTTTATCTATAATAAGAACTTTACCTTCACCGAGGTTATTATATGAAACTTCATCAGTTTCAACATTACCTTCAGCCTTAGCAGTTTCAATATCATTAGCAACCTGACTTGTAAGTTCTTCATCACCATTCTCTACGGCGGAGAACATTACTTGCATAAACTTAGTCTGTTTCATTTAAAAATATTAATTTATTAATTATTTACTCTAACAGAGCTACCACTGATATTTACTAAGCCAGACTGGACTAGTTTATCTAAAATATCATCGGGAGCATCGTTGTATTGTGATTTAATCATATTATTTAAATCACTTAAAGAGATAACTTGACCGCCATGAACTAATTTAAGATCATTTTCAAGTCCGCTATCTTTTATATAATTCGTACACTCACATGGAGTCTCCTAACAACAAGAATCTACTGGTAAAATACCATGAGCTTTCTTTATTAAGATAATAGCCTTTGGAGGCATTGTTGAGGAGTCTTCAAGTTTACGAATGAGAGCTTCTTTTGAATCTACAGGATCAAGCTCTAATTCCTTGGTAACTGATATCACAAGACGACTAAAAAGTTTCTAGAGAGCATCTGCATTTTCACTAAAGCAGACAGTATTATCATCTTCATTGTATTGGGCGTATCCTTGATCAATTATATCATTTAAGTCTAGACCTCTATCTGTAAATTCTTTTTGTAATTGATCAAAATCTCCGCTCTTTCCAGAGAACTCTTTTAGGGCCTCACCAGTTGCATCACAGGTCTCAGGGAACTCGTCACAGCTTATAGCATCGCCATAACCACCTCTCTTAACAACTCTGTTCCCACCACAGTTTGGACATCTCAAATCATCTGATAATTTCCCTTGAAATTCATGTCCACAATCTTGGCAGACATAAATTTCCTCACAGCAACATTGAGAGTCACAAAACAATGATCGTCTTTTCTAATTTCTAATATTAGAAAAAGTTTTGCTAATTGTTTCTTCATTTGCAGTTTCCTGATAGTTAAATCTATCTCCACCACAATTAGGACAAGTAGCAGCATAAGTATCAACTACTTCTCCGCAATCCTAGCAAACTTTACTAATATTGCTAAATAATTTACGGCGCTTAGGGTAGGCGGAAGTAGAAAATAATGATCTTCTAATCTTCTGGCCGCCCTCAGCGATCTCACCAAAAAGTCTTCTTCTCATAATTTTTATTCCTCCATTAATTAACTTTCTTCCTCTTCTTCAGAGGCTACCGAAGTATTTGCGCCCATTAAGGTTTTACCTTCAAATACTTCATCTACTAAAGACTGGGTAAATTCTGTCCAACAACTCTAAAGTTTGGACATTCTATCTTTTGATAGAGTTCCAGTCTTAGAAATTTGCTGCATTGCAAGTCGATAAGGCAACTGGAGCCTTTGTGCAGCCAACCTTGCATTCTTAGAAATACTAGATGCACCAAGTAGGGTTGCTATCTGTTTTCCTTTTAAAATTTCGGGGTGGATTTGTTTAATTAAAAGTAAAATGTCATTAGTAAAAAGTGATTTCATTATCTATTTATCAGAATCACTTAAATTATTACCACCCGCTTTTAAGGCACCTTTATAATCAATCATTAATCTTCTGAACTACATTCTAGGGCTCATTTTACCATATCTAACGCGCTCCTTGACTGTAGCTACAGAGAACGTTTTTACCTCACTAAGACAAGAAAACTGCTTTACCTTAAGAGTAGCATATTTCAGGCCTACCTTTGAAGTCTTAGGGAGTTCTGAAATTCCTGGGTAATCAGAAAATGTCTTAGTAATAGGTACACCAGACTTCATCTGAGTTTCTTCGGTCTCAGAGAAGCTTCTTACATCATCTAAAATAGAGTCTCCATCAGAATCCATAATATCTACTATTCTTGCTTTCTTTTGAGAAGGATTCTAAGTTATGTCAATGCTCTTGATAGAATGAATCTTCTAACAAACATCAGCACCACCTTTTCCTCCATCCCAGAAGGCAACAATAACAGCAGATACTCCAAGGAGAACACCCTGGCTTAAAAGACTCTTAAGACGAGTAATACTGTTTTTCATTAATTCATCGGCGTTTTCTTCGTCGAGAATGTCCATTTCAGCCATTAACCATGAACCATCAAAAAATAATCTTTTAATTCTCCAAACAGGGGGAGCAGCTGCAGGTTCATTAGCTAAAAGCATTTGATCGTCTTTTCCGATCAACTTACTAACATCACCAATTTTGTTAGCTAAATGTTTAGTGTCTCTACTAATATGAGTCATGGATCCCAACGCATTACCGGCCTCGATCTATTCTTGATACTACGGACTTCTGAGATATTCCTCAAAAACCTATCTAGATATTACTGATCCGTCAGAGGCGGGTACATTTACGTCCCATACTCTAAGTAAACAAGACTTTATATCCATAGTTTAAAATTATTTTTTTTATTAATTAGTTCCCTAAGGACGTTTCACGGCCCTTAGAGAGATAGTCCAGAAATATAGTCTCCAAAATATGTATTAAAACCATTCTCAAGATGTTTTTTTCCTCTACGAAGCTACTACTCAGATGCACCGAGTTTCTTCATTCGGCTAAGCCCTCTAGCAGAAGCTACAGCCTCTTCGCCAAGAGTATTGAGGTCGGCTGTTTTTCCCCAAGAACCTCCTACAAGAGAATTAAAAGCGCCATCATCTATGTGTCCTATTTCATGAGCTGTGAGTTCAGGGATGCTTGCTTTTTTACCTACATATACTTTTTTAGTTTTGGTATTTACGGCAGTACTAAAGTCCATATCCCAATCAGCCGCTGCATTTTTAAAACCAACCTTGCGTCTTTTATATGCGTCCTAACGTAACTTTTTCAAAAGAGAAAGATCTTCAAGAGAATTTTTATTTTTCCTAAAGTCATCACTTATTCTTTCCGAAGCCTATTCTCTACCAAGCTGCCCCTTATTTTTAATAATAGTCGGAAGTCCTTTAAGTTTTTCTTCTCTTTCTATAGCACGCATATCAAATGACCCTATCTGATTGCCTATAGGTTTAAGCTAGGGGTAATGACCCTTCTTAATATTTCTAAAAGACTTATCTTCAGCATCCTTTAGCTTTTTATTATATTCTGCAAGCAACTAAGAATCTCCTTTAGCTCGCTTCTCAAGCCATGGTGCAATCTTACGTATCTAAGAGTTTTTCTTATTTCTTAGGGCTTCCTAAGTATTCATATAGTTGTTAATAAGCTTTTCATAGTCTTGGCCATCTCCGTATATATATCTATTAACTAACTTTTTATTTGATTGTCTATCTAAAAAATGGTCTAACTCTTTAGCTGTATCATTAAGACCCATTTTTGTTAACAAACTCTTAGCTGTATCTCGATCAATCTTTTTATAGTCTCCTCCTGCAGCAGCAGCCATTTTTCGGAATCTAACTATATCTTTAGCACTCAAGTTTTCATAACCGCTTGGAAGTTTTTTAAACCCTTCAGTAACCCTTAAAAGTTCCCTAAAAGCTTTTTTGCCCTAACGGGTAAATATTTTTAACAATAACATCGGCTTCAAAATTTCTAGTTCCCTAAGGACGTTTCACGGTCCTTAGAGAGATATTTCGGCAAAATATTTTTTTTAGAGAAAGCTCTTCCTCTTCTGATGAAATCTTTCCCAAGCAGACTTATTGACTCGTTCTACTTGTTTAAACTAATTTTTGGCTGCTTCAGAAAACTCTGGTCTACTAACATTTTTATTAATTGCGTTTTCTGCTTTGTGTTGTATACCTTGAAGTTTTCTCATAGAGGTTCCATTAAATGTTGGGGATACAAATGTTGCTTTTCCCACCTTCCTCTTAGTAACTCCATTCATTGTTTTATACCCCTACCTAGCGATGTCGGTATCAAGCCTAATTGCATCAGCCGCGTGCTTACCAGTAGCCCTTCCGCTGTTTACTGCTTCTACTATTTTTTTAGCAGCTTTTTTTGTTGCTCGAATAGAAGCAAACTCTCTCTATTCTTCTAACTCTGAGAATAGAGCGTATTCATCTTCATCAAGAGTAACCGAATATAATCTATTACCTAAAAAATCAGTTATAATCATAATTATTATTATTTTTCATAAAATACATTACAGGTGTCTAAGAAACTATTCTAAAACCTAATTTTTTATAAAGATTAATAGCTTTAAAATTTTTTCTATTGACTGATAAATTATTACAACCTGATCTGGAAATTAAATAGGTTGCAATTCCCTATCCCTAATAATCCGGAGAAACTTCCAAAGCAATAATTTTATCCCCTTCCCAACCAACATAACCAACTAATTTATTATCTTTAGGATTAACTAAAATAATTCCATCAGTAGATTTATTATACCTAGCATGTTTTAGAAGATTATCTGGTGATTTGAATTTTTTAATATTTTCTTCAGTCCAAGAAAGTTCTATATACATAATTTTTAGAATCTATATGGTACTTTTTCTCCAGAAACCTCTTCAAATTTATTTATATTCCTATTAAAGGTATTAGCTAATTTTTTAGCAGACTTAGTTTTCTTTCCACTTGCATAATTAATTGCTGAATTAAGTGTTTTTTCAGAATTAAGGTGCTTTCTTTTAATTTTATTAAAGCATTCATCAAAAAGTGCGTTCCCTTCTGGGGTACCTATTGCCTATTTAAAACTACTTCCACCTTTTTGAAGAGACTTGTCTAAAACATCATATAATTCTCTAGTATATTTTAAACTTTTTTTAGCATGCCTCATACTAGCAAACTCTCTCTATTCTAAATCTGAAAAATTAATCTATCCTAAAATTATCATATTACTTTAAATTAAATTATTGCATTCCCATCTGTTCCTTCTACATCTGGAACTTTTGTTGTGAAAATTCAATATAGTTATTAATTGTTTCTTCAGTTATGAGATCAGATGCATTTGGATCTGCATCCTTAATCATATTTTGAATATATGAAATAAACTTACCATTATCTAATAATGGCTAAGTTGCATCAAGTGTCTAAGTAGCAGCTTGAAGAACTTGACTTAAGCCATTAATTAAATTACTAACAGACTCAATTGTATTCTGAGCATTATTATATTCAACAGTAGTTTTTTCAAAAATATGAAGTTTTATTTGACTGGGATCAATTTCATCATTATAGATAACTTTATAAATAGTTCTAACAAGATCCGTAACTGACTCTTTAATACCAGTAATGATAGCATTGACTCTTGAATTTGCTCGTTCTGAAGATTGAAGAATTTGCCATTTATTACCACTCTGAGAGTCTAAAATAGAAGCAGGAATACCAAGGGTAGATAAAACATTTTGTCGACTTTGATCCAAAGTTTGCATTAACTCCATCAACTTGTCGCCAAGTTTATCAGTCGTAATTAATCCTTTATTCTGAATCGTAGCATTATAATCTGGAATAACCTTAACATTCTGGCTAAGAATATTCTCGATAAGACTAGTTACATCAAATTGAGCAGTCAAAAAAGAAGACAGGTCGTTATATGAAGACATCATTCTTTGAACTTTACTACAAAGTTCTTCAGCATTCTCCATAGGAACTCCTCTATCAAACATAAGAGCTAAAAGAGAAGGTGTACATAAATCTCTTAGCGAAAGAAGACTTATTAACAACTCTTTTACTACAAGCTCTTTTACTTTAAGGAGATTTGAGTAAAATAATGGTTCACCAGCTTGATAATATTTAGTTTGAATTACTTTATATCTATTTTCTTGCTTACCATACTCTAATTTTTTCTTTTCCCAAGGTGATTTTTTATTTACTTTATTATGCTCTTCACCGATATCATTTTTAAGACGAAGTGTAGGAGTACCAAGATAAAAACATTCAGTGTCGGGAATTACATAAATAGTATTATCATCTCCTTTAACTAAATACTATTCTATAGTTTTATTATCTTTTATTATTCTTTCAACTACAACTGCAATGGGATCAAGAAGACCAACTATATGAAATCTAATATGACCACTCTCATCTCTATCCGTTCTAAGCATACTATAATAGGAACCATAGTAAATCACTTCATCGAGATGATCTCGAATATAATCGAATATTCTTATATCTTTCATAAGATATTCATTTATTCGATCTGTTTTCTACTAGTCTACCTCTTCACTGTCCTATTGAGTTATTGTTATTGGTTCCTTTGTAGACAAATTAAGGAAGTTATTAACATAATCTCTAAAAAAAGAGACCGCTAATCTACTTATATCTAACAGTTCATATTGTTTTGCTTCAGAAACTCTAGAATAATAACCACTAATAGTTTTACTTGGTTGAGCATTTCCTAGGAGTGGACTTTGACGATCATTATCAAATATTCTTGAAACATTTGACATAGACGAAAGTTTACCATAACCATGAACATTAGATCTTAATGGGATTCTTCCTCCACTAATAAAGCCTCCATAAGTGCCAAAAAGTTTTTCAAAAATATTTGGTGTTTTCATTTATTTTTAATTTTATATTATAAAAAAAAGAAGAGTATAATAAGCCCTCCTTTCTAAGAATTAACTTTATCTATGTTTATTATCTTAACCTTTTTTTAAGAAAATTAGAAACAGATTTAACAGCTTTTGCAAGTTTTCTTTCAGTTTTGCCAGGTGCATTTACATGAACAATATTATTGTTAACATTCTTAATAAGACCTTGTTTTTCAAGCTTATTAAGAGTATGTTCAAAATCACCATTAAAACGACCTTTAAGCCTTTCTTTAATATATGCTTCTCTTGTTAAATTTTCAGGGGATGGCGTTCGAGGAGGTGCAGGCTTATTACCCTTAACTCTATAAGTACCATTTCTATGTTGACCTAATACCTCTACTCTTGATCTATTTAAATCTTCTCCAGTAAAAGCTGTACCATCATCTCTTAAAAAATAAAGCTTCTCCTTCCTTTCATTAGAAGAAAATCTTTTTATCCTAAATATTCCCATAATATTCTTCTATTATTAATTAATTTAAAATAGTGAATAAAGAGGGATAATTAAACCCTCTTTATCCATAATATTAATCATTATTCTTGAGTTTGCCACCAATGCCTACACCAGCAGCACCAATGCCAAGGGCACCAGCACCAAGAGCAGCATAACGAAGCTTCTTATTACCCTTAATAGCCTCCCATCCTTTCTTGAGAGACTCTTTAGTTGCCTTATTAGTAGCATTTCTAGCATCTGAGAGCTTAGTGTTACGAATGTCACGAAGACGAGTTTCATTTGATTTTCTAAGATCCTCAACGGCTTTCTTTTTAGCATCTCCCTTTAAAAGTTTTCCATCTTCACCAACCGGCTTATAACCTTTAACACTCTCTTTTACTCTTTTGGCATCTATTTTTTCTTGAGCCTTATAGGCTTCATTAGCAGCTTTTCTTGCCTCTGAGTGCTTCTTTGCAACGCCTTTTAAACCACCTTCCTCAGCTAATGCCTGATTTGCCTTATAAGCACCATAACCACCAGCACCAAGAGCAGTAGCAGCACCAAGACCACCAAGAACAGCAGCAGCTGTCTTAGAGTTGTCATCACTATAAAGATACTCCTGGAGATCAGAGAAGAGTGCAAGCTCGTCTTCACTCATAATTACAGAATAATAACGTGGCTCTTCACTATATTCTTCATTTACAGAATCATAGCCATCAAAATCATAATCAACGTCAGAATAAACTTTTCTACGAATATACATAATATTTATTATTAATTATTTTTGATAAAGGATAATTTATCCTTTATCTGGTTAAACTTTAATCTTCACTTTCATGAGTAGGATTATATTTTTTCTACTCATTCTTTTCTTCTTTTTCCTCAAGGGATTCATCTATAACCCCTTTCGTACATAATTTTGTTTTTAATTGCATCATTTCTTCATACTTTTTGGGGGAACTGGAGTTGTTAATTTCCTCATTCCTGGTATATATTTTGGAGCATTAGCCTTAGCAGCCTGAGTTCTAGCCTAAAGCGTTCCTTTTAAGCCTGATAATTTTCTCTAAAGATTTACTTTAGCCTAGTCTGAAGCTATTTTAGCTTGTTTTAAAGAATTGCTCTGTTGACGAATCATTGTGTTGGTCTAAGCAATAGAATTACTCTATCTTCTAAGCTAAAGATTCTATTGAGCTATATTAATATTCTGCTAAGTATTAGCTGCTTTTTGCTACTTAGCTTGAAGTTCTTGCTATTTCTACTACTGCTATTGATTAGTAGTAGCAAATCTTTTAATTCTAAATACAGATGCCATAATTAATTTTTATATTTATTATAGGCTTTCTACAATTTAGAATCATATTGATTTTGAGAATAGCCAGAACCATTATATAACCTTGCAAAAGTCTTCCAATCTTTACTTATTAAATATTTAATAAGACCCTAAGACCTAAGCAATTCTCCAAATAAATTTAGTTGAGATTTTTCGCTTAAGAACGACCTCTTCCAATATTCACTAACATTATTACAACTAGTATAAACCCAATTAAATCCCATTATCTAAAACATTCCTAACGAAGTTGATAACATTGCTGCCTTAGGGGAGATTCTCCAAGCCTATTGGATTCTATCATATTCTTTATCTCCACCTAAGTAATACTACTTAGTCCATCTTGGATAAAGAATCTCTTTATTTGTTGGTTGATAATTTAATGGATTAATTCCTAGTTTATTTAATTGCTACCAAAAAATATGTCCTTCAAATAATGCTTTTGGACGACCCTCCTAAGTAAAAGAAGAATACCCTCCACTCTCTATTTCTCGAACAGCCATAAGTGCCGCATATTCGCAACCAAGAGTTTTAGATAAATCTTCTATATCTTCCTTAGAAATTTTTTCTCGCTAATTTAAAATCTTTTCCCAAGTTTTAGGACCACAAATACCATCATCTAATAAATTATTATTAGCTTGATATTTTCTTAAGGACTCTTCCGTTCGAGCTCCTAAAATTCCATCTAACTCAGGATGATTAATAGCAGCCTATAAAAATAGAACATCGGGACCTAGATCACCAAACTTGATTGTTTTCATATTAAACCAGTATCTTTTAATTTTTCTTTTAGTTTTTCACCTAAAACCGTACCAATAGCCATACCACTAGCAGATAGACCAAGTTTACCTAAAATCTCTTTTTTACTCATACCTGCTTTTTCTTCCATTAATTTTTCTACTTTCTATTTAAAATTCTAATCATCATCAGTAGATCTCGATTCCTTTAGAGAAACTTCAGGAGTTTCTATAGTCTCTTCCTCATATCCCTCGGGCTCATTTTGGTCGGAATTATCATAATAATCTCCATTAGATTCATAATGATAATTATTCTCAGGATTTTCAGAATCATAAGAACTACTGCTAGAAGACTAAGAGCTTCTAAATTCAATATGCGGTTTTCTTATTTCAATTCTAGATGAAAATCTTTTTATTTTAAATGTAGCCATTATAATCCATTGTCTTTTTTAAACATCTTCATAAAATCT
>JAEEGL017231654.1_pt1 | contig 20046 bp, 17 predicted proteins | sample 9134231 | NCBI WGS metagenome assembly JAEEGL01 (sample SAMN16246548, study PRJNA631951) | gut metagenome | biome: gut microbiome; feature: rumen; material: fiber-attached | host: Bos | place: Iran: Karaj | collected 2018-10
CAACAAAAAGAAGCAAAGCACCGCACTAGTCCCCGCTGCACAGGTCTCTCGTATAGACTTTTTCGTCCACTTCGTCCAGCGCAGGGTCGTAGCGGTTCGCGATGATGCAGCCGCACACCTTCTTGAACTTCCTGAGATCGTTGATCACAAGGGACCCGAAAAATGTGCTCCCGTCCTCCAGCGTGGGTTCATAGATCACGATCTTCACACCCTTCGCCTTGATCCGCTTCATGATCCCCTGGATCGAGCTCTGACGGAAATTGTCGCTGTTGGCCTTCATGGTGAGCCGGTAGACGCCCACCACGATCTCATTTTGCCGCTGCTCCTGCCCGGCGTCATAAGCCGCGGAGCCCGTATAGGTCCCCGCGATCTCCAGCACGCGCTCCGCGATGAAGTCCTTCCTTGTGCGGTTCGAATCCACGATCGCCTGGATCAGATTCTGCGGGACGTCCTGATAATTGGCCAGCATCTGTTTGGAGTCTTTCGGCAGACAGTAGCCGCCGTAGCCGAAGGACGGATTGTTGTAATAGTCGCCGACCCGCGGATCCAGGCAGACGCCTTTGATGATCGGCGCCGTCTGAAGCCCTTTCACTTCCGCATAGGTGTCCAGTTCATTGAAATACGACACCCGAAGCGCCAGATACGTATTCACGAACAGCTTCGCGGCTTCCGCTTCCGTCGTCTCCATGAACAGCGTCGGAACCGGCGATTTGATGGCCGCCTGCCTGAGGAGCGCGGCAAATGTCTCCGCCTGTGCCCGGTTCTTCTCATCTGTTCCGACAATGATGCGGCTCGGATACAGGTTGTCGTAAAGCGCCTTCGATTCCCTCAGAAACTCCGGGCTGAAAAGGATATTGTCCATTCCGAGTTTCTCACGGATCTCCCGGGTATAACCGACCGGGATCGTGGACTTGATCACGATCGTCGGCTTGGAACGCGCTCCCTCCGTTGCCTTCTTTACCAGTCTGAGCACGGCCTCTACCGCGCTGCAATCAAAGTAATTGCTCTTCGGATCATAATTGGTGGGCGCGGAAACGATCACAAAATCCGCCTCCCGGTAGGCCGCCTCCGCGTCCAGCGTCGCCCGGAGGCTCAGCCCGCGCGCCTCGTGCTCTGCCATATATCTTTCAATGTATTCGTCCTGGATCGGGCTTTGCCAGGCATTGATCTTTTCGACCTTTTCCGGCAGGATGTCTACCGCAGTCACGTCGTTATACTGGGAGAGAAGCACCGCAAGAGAAAGGCCGACGTAGCCGATGCCGGCGATGGCGATCTGTTTCCGCGGCACTGTGGCTTTTTCTTCCGCATCCGCCTCTAGGACTTCCTCCAGCGGGAAGGCCAGCACTTCCGAAAGCCGCAGGAGCTGGTCCACCGACGGGCTGTATTCACCCGCTTCCAACCTGGAGAGGACCGTCCGGTTGATGCCGGTCTTCTCGGACAGTGCGGCCTGGGAAAGCTTTTGCGCCTTCCGTCTGGACACAACGGTTATGGAAAGCTGACTCAGAGACAGATGTTTCATTGAAGCCCCTTTCCTGCGCGGTGCTTCGAGATCGTCAGTTGTATAATACCTTCCTTACGGTTGGTATGCCGTTTTTTTATGGCAAAACGCACCTTGTAGTGTCAAAATCATAGCATCGCAAGGTGCGTATTGTCAAATCTGTGTTGTTGTCAGAAACATTATTCTGGGGGAAGAGTTTCCTTGGAATCTGCCCGTTCCTTCCTGAAAAACGTCTTCACATAATTAAAATCCTCTTTTTGTATCAAAAGCATTTTTGAGACTGGAATGCCGGATATCCGGCTGAAATAGATGACAAACGCGATCCCGCAGGCCAGATTGCCTGCGCTGGTGGCGAATGCGGCGCCCTGAATACCCCAAAGCGGTATGAAGACCAGGTTCAGCACCACGTCCACGACGATCGCGACCGAAAGAAGAAGCACGTTGAGCTTTTGTTTTTTATTCACAACATTATACTGTGCGATCAGTTTGAAGAAGATCACCGCCAGAATGCCGGCTGCCGTAATCAGAACGACCGGATAGGCCCCTTCATACTCCGCCCCATACAGAAGCCGTATGACCGGTTTCCCCAACGCGAAGATCAGAAGGCAAAGGATCACCGAGGCCCAGAATCCCAGCCGGCAGACTTTGGCCACCTCTTCATTTTCTGCCCCCTTGGTCAGTTTGGAGACCAGCACACCTTTCATTGTATCGGGAATCAAAACGATTTTGTCCGAGAAGGAGATGCCCAGCGAATAAACGCCAATCATCGCATCGGTAATGAAGTCATAATGGCGAAGCATCATGACATCGATCCGATAATTCAGCGTGGTCATGAGAAGCGCCAGCATTGGGAAGAATCCATACTGCAAGAGTTCAGAAAACAGCTTCGGAAGATTCTTGTTCCACCTTGGCCGGACCCGGAGAAGCACGGTGTAAATGATGCACTTCAGCACATCTGCAAAGAGCAGAATGGAAATGCCCCAGTAGACATTTCTCTCAATGAATATCCAAAGAAGCGCCACGTACACGATCTCAACGATGCTGATCACCGTCCACCAGGTGTTTCGGATGTTCGGTGCCTCAACCAGCGTCAGGTACGCCACGATCCTCGAGTATCCAAGAAGCGGAATCAGGATAAAGACCGCTCTGAGCTCCAACGAGACCGGCAGGAATACCGCCATCAGGACCGCGACGATGAAAAGTGCGGAATACAGGAACATGATCAGGCTCGCGAAGTCCTGGTATACCGCTTCTTTCCCGTACTTCTTCCTGAAATAGGGGTAGGCCTGATGCATGCCGAAGGTTATGATGATCGATCCGACCGACGCGATGCTGGAAATGTATGCGTTGACCCCTTTGAGCGCCGAACCAAGATATCTAGCCACCAGGATCGACTGAATGATCCCGATCGAAAACGAAACAAACTTCGTCAGGATGGAGAAGACATATTCATTTTTTAATACTTTTTTGATTTTCTTCTTCAAAAGAATTCCATCCTTATTCTGATGCCAGTCATTGTGCGATGTTTATCAGGAAAGCGTTTCCAGATAGTTCATGAAGTTCTGTTTATTTTCCAGCGCGGTCGTGGTGGGTCTTCCCAGATCTTCTCTCGCGCCGATGGAACATTTGACTTCGATCAGTGAAAGCTCCTTTCGGGCCTTCGCCGCGCTTAGTTCCCGATCCAATGCCTCAATGTTGTCTACGGAAACCGCGTTCGGATAGCCGCAGGCCTTCGCGATCGCCACCAGATCGATCCCGGACGCCACCGTCGGCATGCCGCCGACCGTTTCATGCGCGCCGTTGTTGATGACGACGTGAATGAGGTTTTCCGGCTTGTTTGCGCCGATGACAGCCATGGCACCCATGTGCATGAGGACCGCGCCGTCTCCGTCGATGCACCAAATTCGTTGATTGGGCTTATTGACCGCAACGCCGAGGGCGATCGAGGAGGAATGTCCCATCGAGCCCACCGTCAGGAAATCATATTTGTGACTCTGCCCGTTCGCTTCCCGGATCTCAAAAAGTTCACGGCTGGCTTTTCCGGTCGTGGAGACGATCGGGTCTTTTTCGGAGGCCTTCGTCACATGGCGGATGATCTCCTCTCGGAGCATCTGGTTGTCGTTCCGGTATGCGACTTTCGGCGCATCTGTCAGCGCACCCTTCCGGATCACGAAGGCAACATTCTTCCCGGCGGCCAGAATCTCTCTGAATTCCGCCATCTTGGCAGAAAGCGCCTCTTCCGTCGTATCCGGCCCGATCACAAAAGAGTCGATGCCCATGTCCTCGAGAAGCTTTACCGTCACTTCTCCCTGATAAATATGCTGGGGCTCGTCATGGATTCCCGGCTCGCCGCGCCATCCCACGATGAAAATGACCGGGATTGCATAGACCTTGTCGTTCAGAAGTGAAGCCACGGGGTTGATGATATTGCCTTCCCCGCTGTTCTGCATATAGACCACGGGGACCTTGCCGGTCGCCAGGTGATAACCTGCGGCAAGCGCCGTGCAGTTGCCTTCGTTGGCCGCGATCACATGATGTTTCGGATCGATGCCGTATCTGTCCATCAGATAATTGCAGAGCGCTTTCAGCTGGGAATCCGGAACTCCCGTGTAAAAATCTGCGCCGATGACTCTGACAAGGCTTTCAACTTTCATGCTTTCTCCTCATTCTGCCTGCCCGTATGTGTCTGCCTGCGTTCAGGCCTTGCTTTCTTCTGTCCTGGTTCTCAGGATCTTATGATAGAGCTGTCCGATCGTCTCTTCATCCAGAAGCACCGGATGGTTCTTCAGGCGGACCGGGTTCACACCCTTCTTCAGGATGTCGAACTGTTCTTCCGTCGCTTCAGGTACACTGAGTTCAAGGCACTTAAAGGTTTCCCCAAAGCGTTCCGCCGCTTCTTCTGGCGTCTGACAACCCATCGCCTCCGCGATCTCCGCGAGTGTTTCCCTAAGGTAGGCTTCCCCTCTCGGGTCGATACATTTTCCGGTGTTCCGGATCATATGCGGGAAGAGGACCCGGTCGCAAAGCGCCGCGGCATGTCCGTGCGCGCAGCCGAAGAGGCTTGTGATCTTGTAGCACATTGCATGTCCCGCGGTCGTCTGGGCAATGTTGATCGCCTTCCCAGCCATGTGCGCCGCAAGAAGCATTCCCTCGTTCCCCTCATCGGTGTTTTGGAGGTAGCCCTCGAGGTGTTCCGTGACGCCCCTGACGGCAGCTTTGCTGTAGATCTTGCTCTCTTCTGTGCTGTTCACGGACCAGAAGGACTCCAGTGCGTGGCAAAGGGCGTCCATCATCGTGGCTTTCTTCTGATACATCGGGAGTGTCCGTAAGACACCGACGTCCATCAGAACGGTCTCGGGAATGCAGCTGTAGTCAGAGATCGACTGCTTCTGCCCCTGATAATAGATCACCGCATGCCGGGTGGCTTCCGAGCCGGTCCCGGCCGTCGTCGGCATGGCAAGGAAGGGGATCTCGTTGGGGATGAGCTTCTGGGTGAGAAAGCCTCCTTCTTCTCCGTTTCCCGGCATCGTGGCATACATTTTCACACATTTTGCCACGTCCATGGCCGAGCCGCCGCCGATGCCGATCATGCTGTCGCAGCCTTCCCGCCGGAAGATCTCTACGCCTTTTACGACCGAATCATACTGCGGATTCGGGACGAAGTCAGTAAAGGGAACGATCCGGATCCCCAGCCGCGCTTCCGCCTCCATCAGGCTGCGATAGACCGGCTGAGTGGTCATAAAGCGGTCGCAGACCAGCATCGGGCGCCGGACTTTCGTAAGCCATTCGTCCAGGACGCTGTAATCGCCCCTTGTTTTCAGGATCTTCTGCGCCACGTCTTACTCCTCCGCCGGGATCAGCCGGATAATGTCCTTGAAGGGCATGAGCATTGCGTCGCACTCTTCCGCACGATGATGCTCCAGGATCATTTCGGCCGCTTTCTGCATGGCCGGAACCTCTGCTCTCATCAGCTGATTCGCGTAGATCACCACATTTACGCCGCGCGCTTTCCACTCTTCTTCCGTCACGGAATTGAAGGATGTCGGAACGATCACGATGGGGGTCGTCTGGTCTTTCGCACGGAACTTTTCAACGAACTCCTGGATTTCAGACGGGTCTTTCTTCCGGCTATGGATCATGATGGCGTCCGCGCCGGCTTCGGTAAAGGCAAATGCCCTGGTCAGTGCGTCTTCCATTCCCTGTTCGAGGATCAGGCTCTCGATACGGGCACAGATCATGAATTCCTTCGTGCGCTGCGCTCTCTTGCCGGCCCGGATCTTCTCAGAGAAGCTTTCGATGCTGTCCTGCGTCTGCTTTACTTCCGTTCCGAACAGACTGTTCTTCTTCAGACCGGTCTTGTCCTCAATGATGACCATGGACACGCCCAGACGTTCCAGGCTCCGTACCGTATAAATGAAGTGCTCCGTCTTTCCGCCGGTATCGCCGTCGAAGATAATGGGCTTGGTGGTCACTTCGGTAATGTCTTCGATCGTCCTGAAGCGGCTTGTCATATCCACAAGCTCAATGTCGGGCTTGCCCTTCGCTGTACTGTCGCATAGGGAAGAAATCCACATCGCGTCGAACTGATGTGCCCCGCCATCCTGATGGACGACTGTATTTTCCACGATGAGGCCAGTCAGACCATCGTGCGCTTCCATCGCCGTCACGAGGCCCTTCATGTCAAGCACTCTTCTGAGCCTGCCGCGGCGGATGTCCGGCATGGAAAGATCCGCGCGCGTTCTCGCATCGATATCCGCGTACTTCTTGTCTCTGGAATAAGGAAATTCCACCAGTTTACCGCCGTAGGACGCCAGAACGGACACCACTTCGTCGCGAATGGGCTTCTGGAAGCCGCTGCACCAGTCGTCTCCGTGTACGACATAGTCCGGACGGTATTTTTCAAGATTCTCCTTATAGCTTAGTGTGTTCTGGTCCACCACACGGTAGACACCCGAAAGGTTCTCGAACATCACCTTGCGCTCCGAGGCGGGCACCAGCGGGAGGCGTTTATAGGAGGCGACCGCCTCGTCCGAAAGCACGCCCACAATCAGGCGGCCCAGCTTCTGAGCCTTTTTGATGATCGCGATATGGCCGCCGTGGATGATATCCGTCGAAAAGCTCATATAGACCGTGCGGGACTCGATCTCCGCCAGTTTTCCGGAAACGACTGCCAGGTCCTCCGGATTGTCGATCTCGGCGCAGAGGAGATTCTCAACATCCAGCGCATGGATGTTGGCGGCGCCGTCGAGTTCGTTCAGGGCGTTTTCCGCATAGACTTTTCTGTTTCCGTTCTCGCAGAATTCGCAGATCTTGTCGAGCCAGACCTTCCAGTCCTTTTTGTAAAGCTTATAGAGCGCTTGGGCTTCCATCGCCTCATTGAAAATGTCCACGCCGACCTTCATGACCATGCCATTCAGGACTTGTGCCTTGAAGTCTTTTTCCGGAAGCGGCAGCGTGGAAGACACCGTCATGCAGGAAACCGGAGACTCCAGCGTCTTATCGAGCACTTCATTTTCAAACACCAGGTCGCCGTGCATCAGGAGGATGTCGTCATCCAGTTCGTTCCGTGCGCAGTAGATCGAGTAGATATAATTGGTCTGGTCATAGATCGGGTTGTTGACGAATGTATAGTTCAGCCGAAGATCCAGGCTCTGGCAGTACTGCACCAGAACGGCGTCGAAATAGCCGGTCGTAATGACCACTTCCCTGATTCCTGCCGCCTCCAGCATCGTAAGCTGACGGGAAAGGATCGTCTCCTTCGAGGAAACCTCCGTCATACATTTCGGATGTTCAGAGGTAAGAACGCCCATGCGACGGCCAAGGCCGGAATTTAAGATCAGTGCTTTCATATGTTATGTCCTTTCTGAGTGATCGCAACGCAGTTACGATTGTACTGTCAAAACGGTTTGACGTCCAGCCGTTCGATATGGCTTTCCCGCTCTGCCGTTTCAAAGTCATAGAGATAGTCCGCACATTCTTTCTCAATATATGCGAATTCTTTCGCATACTGAGGATAGGAAGTAAACATATGTGCGTTGTTCACGGAACGCTCCGGTTGGAAAAACATCCCTTTGTTTCGGATCTTTTTCCCCAAATGGGTTTCCAGGATCGTGACCATTTCATCTCGTTTATAGATCAGGTCTTCAAATTTCACCCGAAGTACCCTGTCGTCATCGGCTCCGTTCTTCGTATGAAGCGATTTGTAATAGTATACAAAATCTTCTACCGACCCATTGACCGGCATAAAGCTCGCATTCTCCGGATGGAGTACATTCGTCAACAGGAAAATGTCCCTCGGATCTCTGTCCACGATAATGGAAAGCACATCCTGTTCAAAAAATACTGCTCCCTTAAGCGGTTCAAATGTATTAAACGCCTGTTCCAGGATAATATCCTTGTCGAGTTCAAATCCCAGTGCGACGAGAAGTTTTTTTACATATACTCTGGTTTCTGCCTCAAACCGATCTGCCGCGACCATTGTAAAATAACGTTCCTTTGGTCCGGGCCAGATTACGTGCTTGTCAAAGACCCGAAGAATCTTTCGGAAGACCCGGTTTGGCAGATTAAGTACCGGCTGCTCCAGCTTGTTCCGGATGTCACCCGGATCAAATGCGCTCCTGCCCTTCCAGGCTACATCCGTCAGCGCGTCAATATATTCCTTGCTTAACTTGCTGTACTGTCCGCCGCTTAAGCGTTCCAGCTTATTGGAGCGGGAATCTTTCGTGTTGCGTCTGAAGCGTACGATCATGCTGCTGATGTTCAGCCGCCGCGGTTCTTCCACCAAAGCATGCTGAAGATCAAATATGCCGTCCGTCTGCTGGAAGATCGGAAATTCATTGTTCTTTTTGAGAGACTGAATTCCGTCGAACTCTTTCAGTACGTCGATATACGCGCTCGCGCCGGAGTAGCCGTAACCGGTAATGCCGATAATCATGTTTCACACCTTCGTCAACGAATCCTTCAAACGTCTCTTCACGACAAAACAGATTTATATAATTCGTAGATCATGTCTCCATATTTCCGGATGTCATACTTCTCGATCGCACATTCCTGGCCTTTGGCCGCAATCTTTCTCGACAAGGCCGGATCTTTGAGCGCCTGTTCGATTTTATCCGCAAGATCTTCCGGGTTGCCGCTTTCATATAACAACCCGGTCTCACCGTCCTCGATCAGTTCGGGGGTCGCGCCGGCCCGGGCGCCAATCGTCAGATTGCCCGCAAGCATACTTTCGATCGTTGAGCGTCCCATTGCTTCATGATTGGAGCACATCAGTCCAATGTCCATCCGACGCTGCTTTTCGATCACCTCATTGGAAAAAGGAACCATCTCAACGGTTTTCAGGCCTTGTTTCTCAATAAACTCCTTGATCCTCTGTACATACTCCCGGTCTCTCTTTAGCGGCAGCCTGCCGACGATCTGAAGCTTCAGATTCTGATATCCTCGTTTGTTTTTCAGGATATCCATTGCTTGTACGGCTTCCATCTGTCGCTTATTCTCGCTGATTCTCCCAATGATGGAAATATTGACGGTGTCGCCGGTCATGATTTCTTTGTCGCGGATCAAATAGTGCGACGCATTGATTCCATTATAGAAAACCCTGATGTTTTTCTGCCCGGGCATCCATGGCGCGAATTTGTCATACACATATTGTGAGATACAGATGACCGAACTTGCATGCTGCAGTATCTCTTTTTCCCGTTCTTCATCGCTGAACAGCCGCCGGTGATCCTCTGTCACCATGTCGCGAAGGTGACAAATATACGGGATTCCGGTCAGGTATGCGGCCTCGGCGCCCAAACGACACATCATGCTGTTGTTGTGAAGCAAGTCTATATGATTGCTTTCCAGAAACCGGCGGATCCTGTTAACGGACAGCCGGTTCAGGCCCTTCTTCACCACCCCTCTGATCCCGTTTGCGGACTTCAGCGTGCTGTGATACGGAATAATCGTATATGCGATCCCCTGTTTTTCCAGCTCGTTCTTCAGCGGGCCCTTCCCTCTGATGATCACGACGGGCTCAACATCGGTCCCACGAAGTCCTGCCAGCATATCCAAAAGAGACCGATTGGCTCCGGTCACATTCGACGCATGTGTAAAATAACAAACCTTCATTTATGCTGCCCTTTCTGATATTCCAAAACCTTATGGTTTATCATTTTGATCCGCTGACATCTCGTCATTCGATGACTTACGTGCACGTAGCAATCCGCCAAAGAATTGTTTCAGCTTCTTTCGCTGAATAATGGCAATCACGATTCCTGCTGCTACGATTCCATACCGGACAAAAGTCAGATCATAAAGCGCCATGGAAGAGAATCCCAACACAAGAAACACCACACCGATTCCAAGAATCGCTAAGGGATGAAGCACCTTCTGCCCGTCGAACTCCTTTCGGCAGATCATCCGCATCACAAAATAATGAAGCACCGCATACACAATGTAACAGAACAGTGTCGTATACCCGGCGGCATAATACCCAAAGCACTTTATAAAGAAGAAATTCAGAACAACGTTTAATACCGCTGCTGCTACTGTGGATACGGCAATGTAAGTCTTTTTCTCAAAGTAAAACTCAAAGTATGAGAAAATGTTGTAAAGGAATATGAAATAGGTGCTCATGGCCACCGGCGGTATGACCCAGATGGCTTCATAATAATCTGCCGGCGCAAACAGTCTCACGACTTCCGGCGCAATCACGATCAGCAGCAGATTGACCGCCGCCACCAGCATCAGTGAAACATAAACAACCTTATGAATGTCCTCCGTTTTGCGGTTCTTGATCTTTTTATAGATCCACGGCGCAAGCGTCTGCTGCATGGCCTCGTTGAATATCAGCATGATCATGGCAATCGAATAGGCCAGTCCATAGATGCCTGCCGAACTGGTATTGACCAGTTTCTGGATCATGATCCGGTCGGAACTGCTCAAAACTGTCTGCGCGAGATAATGCGGGATCAGCGGAAGGTTGAAGCCAAGCGCGTATTTCCAGATATCCCTGGAAAAGAATACCTTCCCCTTCCACATCTGTTCGATGAACATCCAGAAATAAGCGCCCAGTTCAACAAAAGCCAGGCCCCAGACTCTGCCGAGGAATCTGTCCGGAGAGTTCACGACCATAAGAACCCCGACCAGCGGTTTTGCCACAGTGATAATGATCGTGACGATCAGTAAGCGCTTATACTGATATTCGACTCTCTCATTTGCCGCCCAGAAATTGAAGACTGCCGTAGCCCAAATGATAATGAACATGGCCATCATGGATGATGTGCTCTGGGAAAGCAGCCTGTTCCAAAAAGCCGAGAACGCAAAGTAAATTCCCAGCCAGACCACGCAAAGCGTCAGGGTCAGCCCGTGCAGAGAGGACGAAAAACGGCTCCTGGTCTTATCAAATTTCACAAGCCCCTGTGAATAGACACCAAAGTATAGTCTGAGCGTCACAAATACCGCCAGTACACTGTACCAGGAATTGAATACATTATATTGTCCATACTCTTCCGTGTTCAGCAGTCTTGTAAAAATCGGTGTTGTAATGACAGAAACACCTTTTTGCATGACTGAGCAAATCAAAAACCAGAACGATGCCTTTACCGGCAACGGTATGGATCTGTATTTTTCCTTCACCTTCTCTATCATGTTCAGCGGTTTACAGATAATAAGCAATCTCTTCGTGATTTGTGACGCGTTTTTCCGGAGGCGGCGGCGTCATGTAGTCACCGTAAATATCTTTTAAAATACTGTCCCAGCCTGCGGGAGCCTTAAACGGCAGCCCCTCAAACATCAAGTCGCATTGTTTGGAAAAAGCCGAGGCGTCATGGATGTCTTTCCCCCTGTACGGGGATATTACACAACCCACAAACCCGGAATCTTTAACCTCCTGCTCTTTCTCCAGCAGTTTCTTTTTCCAGTATTGTTCATTCCGTCCAAATAACTGAAACAGCCCGATGACCGCTTTCTGAGGCAGACTGCCGAGCCCCTGATACTTCCCCATGCGTTTTTTTGCGATCATGGCGAGATTTCGTTTATATGAGGTGATCTTCTTGCACCACTCTTCATTTTTGACCGCCGGAAACAGCGGAAACACATCGACTGCGACACCATAGGGCTTAAGCGCCATGTCCTTCCCTTCCTGATCTTTCATGATCGTTTCGGGGGCAGAGATCTTTGAAAAACACTTTAGCCAGTCCGAATCGCGTAAATGATCCAGCACCGCATATGAAGTGTTCTCCCGCACCGCAGCCAAAAAGTCTTCATATTCCGAAAGCGGGACCCAGATATCGATATCGTCGTCCCAGGGAATGAATCCTTTATGACGGATGGCGCCCAGAAGTGTTCCGTAGGCAATGTAATAGTGAAAGCCTTTCGCGGAACAGAGGCTGTCAATGTCGCGCAGAATCTGGAGAGAGGTCTTTTTTTGTTCCTCATTCGTCATAACTCTCATATAACACCTCTGACCGCTTCCGAATTCTCAGAGACTTCACTCGTTTGTTTCTTTGCAGCTCGAACCGCAAAAAAGATGAATAAAACCCAAATTGCGCTTCCGACCTGGGTGTACCAGAACCGGATCATCGAGAAGAGGATCTGATACTCAAACGACAGAAACAGAAGAAGCCCTAAAAGATTTCTTTTCTTGAACGCCGAATGAAAGGCTTTTCCGCTGATGAAGCCAAAGAACAGGAGTACCAGGATCACGCCCGGAATACCGCCGTCAATATAGGGCTGATAGAACATCGTGGCAAAAGCATTGATTCGAATACCGCCGCCCATACTGACGACAGTCTGCAGCATTGTTACCGACAACTCATGTGTCTGGGTAAATGCTTCCGGATAGCTGCCCGTCAAAAACCTCACTGCAAAAAGAATCGGATACAGAAAGCCATAGAATGACGACATCCCGTATGCGCGGAAACCGCCAAACTGGTTGTCCAGCTTGTCAATGTTATAGTCCAGGAACTTGGGCGGGGCGCCGAAATAAATGAATGCCTGCCGGACAAGATCGACGTTTGCTCCTTTTCGCCCTATCGTAATCGTGTACACGGCAATCACCAGCGCGGCGACGACTACTGCAGCCAGAAGACTCCGTTCGCGGATCCAGCCGTCCCGAATCGTTCTTCTTTCTGATTCTCGATTCTTTAACCATAAACAGGTCACAAAATACAGCGCGAGCGCAGCGATAATGGTCCTTCCCCCAGATGAAAAAGCCCAAAGAACCAGAGATATCAAAGACATGATGAGCAGGCCGTTCCGGCGGCTGTCTTTCTTAACCAGAAACAGTTCTACGGGAATCAATGTGGTCAGGAGATTCACCCCCGGTGTAACAATGAATTTCTGGAGAATGACGATTCCGGAAGTGGCGCGCATTTCATTCTCTTCATCCGAGAAGAGTAATTTACGGATTGCCGCAAAGGTATATCCGCGCCTCATCAGTGCTGCCGCCTGGAAGCTCTGGTATAAAAGGACCGCCAGACAAATGGCCGCAATGATATACAGAAACGTATAGTTGACCTCAAGAAAACCTTCTGATTCATTCAGCCTGCGGAACTGGCGGATCTTCCACCGGCTCCTCATGCCTGCCGCTGCGCCAAGCGTAAATGCGAGAAGGCCGATCGGTATGATGACATACGAAATGTTACTGGTCGGTTTCAGGTTATACAGGTTTGAATCGGAGAACGGCAGAATGACCGCCCAGATCACCAGCATCATCGTGATTGGATTAAAAACACTTTTGCTGCTTCTCATGGCGGCAAAAGCGATCACGATCAAGATGAATGCAACCAGTAAAATCACGATGAATATCCCCTCTTCGACCCTTCTTGGCTCTGGTGGCTGAAAACGTTAACGATAACTGAAAAGACGAATGATCGTCCGATACAAACCTTTACTCACCAGCATGATTCCTATCAGGATTTTCCGGCGCGCTCTAAAATAGTCTGAACTTAAAACTTTTCCATAATTGTCGCGCAGAATCCCGATGCACGCTTTGACTTCCGGCGTCTTGAGCCCTGTCTTGCTCATGATCGATTTGTCCGCCACATAGGCATTGGCTGCCAGATACCGATCATACGCCAGCTTTTCAAAAGCAGGATACTTCTCTTTGATATACAAATAATTCTTGTGATGTGCTTCTATCCTTGTCAGATCTTTCTTTTCGTAAGCACTGGTATTGATACTGTTTGCCCGATGAACATAATAGTAGAGGCTCATCGGCGTAAATACCGCAACCCGGACCTTGTCCATAATGTCCATGATGATATAAGCGTCCTCGCTGATCACACCTTTTTGATACCGGACTCCATTGAACAATTCCCTACGGTATAGTTTTGTGTATGCATGAACGGAAACTTCTTTCCCCTTCAGGATGTGATAGATCGCTTCCTCCTGTGTCCAGACCAGGACCGATTCATCCGTATTGCGCTGCCGCTCTCCGGAAGGATATACATTCACATATCCGCACATGGAAATGTCTGCCTGATGCAGATCGGCATTCCGGAGAAGTCTTTCAAACAATTCCGGGTGGACGTAGTCATCACTGTCCACAAATCCGATGTATTCTCCCTGCGCAGCATCCAGCCCGGCGTTCCTGGCATCGCTCAGCCCGCCGTTTTCCTTGTGGATGACCCGAATCCTCTGATCCTTGCCGGCCCATTCGTCACACATTTTTCCGCAGTTGTCTGGGGAGCCGTCGTCCACGAGAATCAGTTCGTATTCCGTGAAAGTCTGGGCAAGAATCGACTCTATGCATTTGTCCAGATATTGTTCCACTTTATACACGGGAACGATGATGCTTAGTTTCATGCCTTGTCCTCGTAATGCTTATAAAAGATCTCCCATTCTTCGGAAAAGCGCTCTGTTTTGGCGCGTACTTCCGGGGCATCAAGCCTTCTGCTTTTCATGATCGTATCAAAGTCACCGACCCGTTTTGCCGGAACGCCGGCGTAAACACCGCCTTTGGAAAGCTTTCCGGAAACTACTGCTCCTGCTCCGATGATCACATTGTCTTCTATCTTGGAGCCGGGAAGTATCGTGCATCTGCTTCCGATGAATACGTTGTTCCCGATCTCAATTGCCCCTAACGTCAGACGATAAAATGAATTTTTGTCCTCTTTCATTCCGTTGAAAACATGATGCATCACGTCGTGGTTGATAAAAAGGACTTCCGATGCGATAGCCACATTGTTTCCGATCCGGATCAGTCCGGTTTCCGGCGGAATGTTTCTCGGTTGCCAGAAACAATGCTCTCCCATAGAGGCAAAAACTTTCTTTTTTTTCAGATACTCGGCTCTTTTGAATCCATTCTTCAGAAAAGAGATCCGTATCATCTGAAGCAGTCTCCTGGTGGTCATTTCTCCTCCTCGTTCGGCCGTCAGATATGGACCGGGTGCCGCTCTTTTTCTGGGGGCGGGGTCATATAATCGCCATACAGATGTGTGAGATAGGCGTCATACTCCTTCATCACCGGCAGCTTCGCATCTTCAAAGGGAAGCCTGATGCTTTCTTTCAGCCATTCGCTGCGGATGGACTCTTTTTCCAAGGAATACTTACTGTATAGGTTGCAGACCCATTCCGTATCCTGCCCCTGTGCTTTCTTCTCATTATTCCTCAGAATGCTCAGCACCTTTTTCTTCGGGAGAAGCGCCGCCAGAACAGTAGAGCCCGCAATGGACAGCCGCTGTTTGGCGTTCATTCTATCTTTCGGAACATGATATCCGACCTTCCTCTGCCAGACAGGAGACATCACTTTTCTTGTGAGCCACTGTTTCTTACGGACGCGCTTGTTATCACTCATTCTGATCAGTGGGAAAACCGTTATTAACGGCTCGTCTTCTCCGTAGAAGATATTGCCGGTCAGCGTGGCGTATGATTCATCCGTTGATGTGTGGCGCCAAATATATGGAGACTTGATCTCCGACGGAGCAACCTGAAGAAGCTTTTCAAACTGGTCCGTTGTCATGCCGACGTCGATGTCGTCGTCCCAGGGAATAAAGCCCTTGTGACGGACTGCGCCCAAGGCAGATCCTGCAATCAAGAAGTAGGTGATCTGATGCTCCCCGCAGATTCTGTCCAGTTCTTTTGCCGCTTCCACGGCACGAAGTTGATGCGCTCTCAGTTCCTGATCATTCATGCTGATTGATTCCTCGTCATGAGTTGTAAATGTTCTTGCGGAGCAAAACGTTCTTGACCGTCATGAAAAAGATCCTGACGTCCAGGAAAAACGAGACATGTTCTGCATAATAAACGTCGTTGTTGTATCGTTCGTCCCGGGTCGCGTTGTTCCGCTTCAGCGCCTGATTGTAGCCGGTGATGCCCGGACGGACCTGAAACTTCTTCTTCACAAAGTCCGTGTAGGTTGCCTCGTTTCCCATCGGACTCGGACGCGGACCGATGAAGCTCATGTCCCCAATGAGAACGTTCAGAAACTGCGGAAGTTCATCCAGGCTGGTCTTTCTCAGAAACTTACCTACCCTGGTCTGTCTGTCATCCGACTCGGAATTGTAGGTGCTGCCATCCGCATTCCGGATGTCTCTGGCATTCATTTTCATGCTCCGAAATTTCAGCATCCGGAACTTTTTCATGTCCTTCCCGTAACGCTCGCTCAGGTAGAAAATGCTCCCGCCGTCTTCCGCCTTGACCGCTATGGCAATAGGGATGCCCGGAAGCAGCACAAAGGGCAGCGCAATCAATGAAATCAGGATATCCAGCACTCGTTTGACGACTTTTCCGTACAACATTTCTGCGCGCCTTCCGTTCTGTCAGGGCATCTCTCTGTCGATGTCCGCGACGGCTTCCCTGAAAGAGTACCCGGGGACAAAGCCCAGGATCTCTGTTGCTTTTTTACTGTCCATATAGGAGGATGAGATGGTTTCCGGAGCGTCGCCCAGAAGAACTTCCAGTTCCGGGCTCATCACGGCGATGATCGTCCGGGCAATCTCTTCATTTGTCAGAAACTCGCCGCTGCCGATGTTCAGTGTGCAGCTTAGATCCTTCTTCTGAAGCGCCAGCCGGATCGCTTTTGCTGCGTCTTTCGTATAAAGCATCTCGCGCCTGGCTTCACTCTTACAGTACACCTGTAGCTGCTCATGCGCATGTGCCTGCCTGAAAAAGCGGTTGATTATATAATCATTCTGTTCGTTCGCGCCGTAAAGATGTGCGAGCCGAAGGTTCTTGACGTTCAGGTCCTTCTCGGTGTTCCCGATCATTTCCAGGACCATTTTACAGACACCGTACAGGTTTGCGGGCTTCGGCGCCTGTTCTTCCGTATACGGGAGTGTTGGTCCGGAATAAACGGAAATGGAAGAGGTGTAAACGATGTTTTTCACACCGCTTGCCGCCGCGGCCCTGTAAAGGTTCTGTGTCATTTCCACGAGATCATTGTAAAACGAGAACCGCTCTGCGGCTTTCCGGGAGGACGCAAGGTGGGCGATTCCGTCCAGACCGCGCGAAAACACTGCGGACAGAGACTCTTCCGAGTAGTCCGTAACGGTATATGGACGGCCATCCCTTTCTCCGGGCCTTCTGGTCAGGAGAATGACTTCATGGCCGTTCTCTTCGAGCTCCCTTAACAGATATCCTGCGAGAAACCCGTTTCCGCCCGTTATCGCAAATCTCATGTCTGCCTCTCTGCCCGGACATTCCGTCAAAGATTTCTGATGTAATAACCGATCTTGTCGAAGCGTCCGTTCACCGGGCGGATCACCTCGCCGTCTTCATAATAGTAAAAATGGAACACGGCATCTTCCGGAAGCTCCAGTTTCCCGCGGTCCATGACCGTCTTCGGCTTCTGACACCAGAATACCAGCTCCATCGGCTGGATACGGGCTTTCCTGGCCTGAAGTTCGGATGTATCATCAAAAAGAAGATGTCTGAACAAAAGCCGCATCAGATTGACGCCGGACGCACGCTCAAGAATGTTCCACATATGGCAGCCGTCCAGACGAGGCGTCATCTCGATGATGTAAGGCTTGTCATCCATGACTTTCATCTGGAAATAGACCGGGCCATTCAGCACACCGGTCCGATTGCACGCATCCTGAAGAACGCGGACCATCTTCTCTTCCGCTTCGGGACTGAAACTTCTTCCGGGCACGACGTGTCTGTGGATCAGTCCGGTGTATTCCGGCCAGGTGTCCCGATCCGATGCCGCGAAGAACCGCAGCACACCGTTCACCATGTACCCGTTGACGGATACTTCCGGACCGTCGATGTACTTTTCCACCATGACTTTTCCCTCGCGGGAAAACTGTTTCGCCTCCTCAAAATGGGCTTCCAGCTCTTCCTGGGAATGTATCAAAAAGATCCCTCTCTGTCCTTGCGAGTCGGAGGGCTTCAGGATCGCGGGAAAACCGATCGTGACCGGCGAGGCCTCTTCCATGACCTGAAAGGGAACATTTCCTTCGCAGGCATCGGACAATGCCGTCCGCATGGCGTTCTTGTGGTTACAGACATAGGCCGTCCCGGAACTCACAAAATGGGGGAGCCCCAGGCGTTCGCTGATCCAGCAGGCGACCGGCATGGCCAGATCCGAGCCGGTCGAATATACGGCATCGATATGCTCGTTTATGATCAGTTTTGTGACGGCTTCTTCGTCCAGAATGTTAATGGGCTCAAAATGATCCGATACATCCGCCGCCGGTCCGTCCTTGGCCATGGCGACCACATAGGTCTTGATGCCCATTTTCTTTAATTCGAGAACCGCGTCCATTTGTACAGATGCGGCTCCCAAAATCAAAACCTTCATCTTGTGCTCCTTCTTCAAAGGTATTCTTTGACCGCGTCTGTCAGGACTTCCAGGACATAAGACACGTCCTCATCGGACAGTTTCGTATGAAGCGGGAGCGTGATGAGATTTCTGTAATAATCATAGGAGTTCGGGAAGTCTTTGACGTCCCATCCCAGCGCTTTATAGGCGGTCATCATCGGCAGCGGTTTGTAATGAACATTCGTTGCAACACCCTGTCTGCCCATTCTTTCAATGATCTGATTGCGTTCGGGGACGTCGATGCCCGGGATCCGGATCAGATACAAGTGGTTTGAACTGTCCATTCCGTCCACGTGATGATTCAGATGGCTGATCCCCAGTGCATCGCACACAGCGTCGTAACGCTGAATGATTGTCCTTCTTCTCTCCAGAATTCCGGGGTATCTGTCAAGCTGTCTGAGCCCGATCGCGCTCATGATATCGGTCATATTGCATTTATACCACGGACCGATGATGTCATACTCCCAGCTCGAAGCTTTCAGTTTCGTCATGGCATCCTTGTTCTGTCCGTGAAGCGATAACAGCTGGAGCATCTTGTAGATTTCCGAGTCGTCGATTCCTTCCATTGGAAGCCATGTGGATGCGCCGCCCTCTCCGGTCGTAAAGTTTTTGACCGCATGGAAACTGAAATCCGTGAAATCTGCCGTTTTCCCGCAATACTTTTTCTCCTTTTCGGCGGAATATGGCTCTGTCTTTCGGAGCATTCTGCTGGCGCCGAGGCTATGGGCAGAGTCCGCGATTACCGCGATACGGCCAATCGATTTCTGAATCCGTGCTGCCAGCTCTCCCAAAATGCTCTGGTCGCTTTCGATGGGCTTAAACAGCGCCTTCTTTCTTTCGACAATGTCAAAGATCCTGTCGTAGTCGCAAACGATACCGCCCAGATCTACCGCGACGATGGCTTTCGTTTTGTCCGTCACGGCGGCTTCCAGTGCATCATAATCCATCTCCGGCATATGTGTGGCGGAATCGCCGTCTTTTCGGATATCTACAAACTTGACCGTAGCGCCGCAATGAATGGCGGTAGAGGCCGAAGCGGAATAGGTATATGCCGGAACGATCACCTCGTCGCCGGGGCCGATTCCGAACAGCCTGAAATTCAGTTCTTCCGCAGCAGTTGCGCTGTTCAGGCATACGACCCTGTTGCTGTATTTTTCAGTATTTTCCTCAGTATCGCAATCAATATCTGCTCTTCCGGTTTCAATGAATGCTGCGAGCCTGCGCTCCAAAAGCTTGGTCCGCGCACCGGTAGTGATCCAGCCAGAACGAAGCGTCTCGACAACCTCATCGATCTCAAGTTCGCTGATGTCCGGGGGATTGAAACTGATCACTCTTCTTTCCATGAGCTTTCCTCTTTTCCTTGGTTTCGTACAGGATTGCCTCTGTCTTATTCCCATTTCGGCGGATAAGCATATTGCACCGTATAATTTCAGATAAATATACAGGCTATATTATACGGCAAAGGGTCTCTGACTTCAAGTCGTTTCAGGCCAGAGATAACAGATTCCAAGCAGACAGCCTGGAATCCCGGCCGAAAAAAAGCTTGCATTTTATGTCTGGCTGTCGTACTATTTCGAAGTATGAGAGACTAAAAAAAACCCCCTTCGAGCACCATCGGGTTTTTACAGTCTCTTTTTTCTTTGCTCGAAGGGGTTTTGCGGAAAGGAAGCGAAGCCTTATGAAGTACATTTTCGTGACAGGAGGCGTGGTCTCCGGGCTTGGAAAGGGCATTACCGCGGCGTCTCTCGGGCGGCTTTTGAAGCAGCGGGGGCTCAAGGTCATTTCCCAGAAGCTG
>JAEEGL011134706.1_pt1 | contig 20045 bp, 29 predicted proteins | sample 9134231 | NCBI WGS metagenome assembly JAEEGL01 (sample SAMN16246548, study PRJNA631951) | gut metagenome | biome: gut microbiome; feature: rumen; material: fiber-attached | host: Bos | place: Iran: Karaj | collected 2018-10
CGAAGCATCTGTAGTAATAAGCCTTATACTATCTTTTTTCACATCTATCGCCATCAATGACGTGAGTGGAAGTAGCTTATTCTGACCTGCTCCTTTAATTGCTCTCGATACCATTTCCTGTAATACTACTGTTTTGATTGAAAGTTTCATTTCTTATCCTCCAAATTTAATTTTTTACTTTGTATAATGATGCGTATAAAAATGGTGTATCAAGTACAGCAACAATGATTTCTATAATACAACAGGTGAGAGTCATTGTGACGATTTCTTTCATAGGATACAGACCTGCAAATGCGATACAGTAAAACAAAAGATTTTCAACACACTGAGAAATGATTGTTGCAACATTGTTTCTTAACCACAAATATTTTCCGCCTGTCTTCTTCTTTAACTTTTCAAAAAGGTAAATATCCAAATGATTTGAGAAAATAAACATTGAACATGATGCAAGTGCCACACGAGGAAATAATCCAAATAGATTTGTCATACTATCATGTACCATATCCAATTCGTTAGGCTGAAAAGCAATTGCAATCTGTGTAAGTATAATTGTGACGATTTCCATTGAAATTCCTGTCCAAACTGCTTTACGTGCATACTTTGCACCCCACCTCTCAGTTAAAATATCTGTTGCAAGAAAAACTGTTCCAAATAACACGTTTCCGAGTGAGGATGACATACCAAATAAATCAACCGACTTACACACAAGTACATTTGCAACAACAACAGCCATTCCTATCCACGCATACAATCCTGTTTTACCAAATACTCTTGATACAATAGTCAAAAGACCAAATGTGACAATCGCTGTCACGAAAAATAATAATGTATTCATTTTAAATCCTCCATTGTTTTAATTGTGTCGGGTTAATGGATAAAGAACCGACATCTATCCTAATGCTGTGCTAAAACAGTTTCTTCTTTTTTACCCTCCCTCTGAACCGATAATTTTTAGCCCAATCCATTAAATACTTAATATTGATTATGTAACGTGCTGTATCAGAATTAGCAACATCATCAAATGTATAACCGCACTCTTCAATATATGCAATTAGGTTTTGCTGTGCATCCTTAGGCTGGTTAAGAATATACTTCTTATCAGTCTTGCCACGCCCACTCACATATATCTGCCCATAAGGCGTATATATTGAACCCATCGCCGCTGACAACTTCCATGATGTACTATCTGCACTTGTATACGGATATGTTTCTAACAACTTTAACTGTGTCATTCCAAACGCATGAGTCTTAACATTAGGATTTGATGATTTTTCAATTATATCAAAACTCCTATCAAGGAATACTTCAATTCCGGGAACATCCATGGCAGGCGACACACCTATATAAGGAATATGTCTACCTTCTGAGTCTGTCCACTCAAGCATATTTTCAAGCCACTTAAAATCTTCACCTTGATGAAAAATTGGAATTAGTTTCAGAGGCTCTTTAAGTCTTTCACGCATATATAAATAATTTTGCCAGCTGAGACGTGGTGCATTTAACTTATCATCATATGTTTTAGGCTGTCCGTATCTACCTGGAATTGTATCTAACTGAGCAAAAATTGTACACCTATCAGTAATTGAATTTAGGTAATCAATATAAGCATCAACTGAAATTATAACACCCTTTGTGTATGCTGTATATGCTCCAGAATCAATAAATAACTTGCTCGCATCTGATTTCTTTGCATACCATTCTGCAATATTACCTCTATCAATTAACTGACTCTGTAATCTATTTGCACAATGCTCAAGTAAATACGCATCTGCTGTTTTGTTTTTAGCTCCCGCAAAATACAAATCAAAACTCATTAAAATAACCTCTTAATCATATCACTATAGTATCCCCATACCATTGCTTCGTAATTTCAACATCGCACTTAATTGGCATATCAAGAATACTCTCAGCCGCACTCGACATTGTTTCTGCAATTAACTTCGAACACTCTTTTGCATTTTCTTCTGGACATTCTGCTATAACCTCATCATGAACAGGAATAAGAAGTCTAAATCCAAGTTCTCTTAAACGCTTGTTATTATTTAACTTTATCATTGCAAGTTTAGTTAAATCAGCGGCACTTCCTTGAATACGACTATTAACACACTGTCTTGTTGCATCAGCTATCTTTCCGCCATTGTCAACTATTATAATTCCGTCTCTATCAAGTGCTTCTTTCTTTATATTCTGCTTCGCATTGAAGTATGCTTTATGAAGTTTCTCAATATAATGCCTTTGAATATCCTCGGGAACCTCTTCAGGAATATCATTATCTGATTCAAAATCAAGTAAATCATTATTTATTGAATATCCCTCTTTCCACTTAAACTCATATTCAGAAAGCTGTAAATTAGGTAAACGTCTTTTTCTACCGCAAACCGTTGTTACATATCCGTTTCTTTTTGCGAACTGTAAACTATCATCTTCAAACTTCTTGATGGCAGGAAAACCTCTGAATACACTTTCTTTTATAGCTTTAGCTTTCTTATCAGAACAACCAAGCTGTTCTGCAATACTTGATTCTCCTCTGCCGTATAGCACACCGAGTAATATACTTTTCGCTTGAGTACGTCTTTCCTTGCCTTCTTTATTAGTTGTTCCGTCTGGTCTAAACTCTTTGCAATCTTCGTATGGTACATTAAATGCTTTACTTGCAATCTCTGAATACAAGTCTTTTCCTTGCATAAATGTTTCATACATTTGTGCATCACCCGCACTACGACAAAGAGCGGCTAAACATTTGGGTTCCTGCTGACTGAAATCTGATGACATAAGCACATAACCATCTGTCGCTTTAAACATCTTTCGTATATCTTTATTATGCGATGGAATATTCTGTAAGTTGGGGTCACTACTTGACATTCTTCCCGTATCTGCTCCATACTGATTAAAAGAACAATGTATTCTACCATCGTTGGGATTTACACACTCTGGAAGTTTATCAATATAAGTTGATAATAGTTTCTGTACTTCCCTATACTCCAAAACTGCTTTTGCTATTGGATTATCTATTTTTAATAGTGCCTCTTCTCCTGTCGGCTTTGCAGTAGCACTTCTCTTTATATCAGGAACTGGTATTTTAAGTATATCATACAACAATATTCCTATCTGAGATGGACTTCCTATATTGATAGGGTCATCAATCTTTGCATGATTGTTCTGTCTTGCAAAATCAATATCTTTTTTATAAGGTTCACACGCTTCATAAAAAGCTTCAAGTTTCTCATCAAGCAAACTATGATATTTTTCACTTAATTCTTGTGCATAATTAACATCAAGCTCAATACCATTATCTTCCATATCTGCTACTACAGACACGCAAGGCATTTCAATATTCTTAAATACCCAATACATATTTTTGATATCTTCTCGTTCTGTATTATCAGTAAGATACTTTCGCTGATAGTCATTTAACTCAGTTGTTATGACAGGGTCATGTGCGGCGTATAAATAACCAACATCTATCGGAATATAAGTGAATGGAATACCGCTAAACAAATCATCAAATCTAAACGCATCACCTTTACCGTCCAAACAATATTTGTTATGCAACTGTTTCAGATTCTTATGTTCCTCATTCTCATTGAGTATTCTGCTTGCTAAATATCCGTCCCACGTACAATAGATATCGTGTAAACCATTTGCTCTCAAGAACCGAATATCAAACTTTGCATTGAACATATCACTATCAGGTTTCTTTTCAAGAAGTCTATTAAACTCAGTTATTACAAAATCAATACCAAGCTGTCCAGACACTTTTTGATGCGTGATATATGATATGTGATTTAATGGGATATATGAGCCTTTCTGACCGTATGTATATACACAAATTCCTGCTAATTTATTCTGCAACGGGTCAAGTCCGTCTGTCTCTGTATCAATGCTAATATAACTGTTACCAATGCACTCAGTAATAAAGTCATGCAATACTTCCTTATCACGTATAAGCTGATAATCATCTTTATACTGTCCGAGATTCTTCTCAACATTAGCCTTGATTTGGTTTATTCTACTCAATATATCGTTGCCACCCCTTATTGTTGGAGTGGCAACTTTAATTGAATTACAACGTGTCAATACCTTCTTATCTGATACTTTATTGATTGCACGTTTCGGCACTTCGAAAAGTGGCATTATTGTAATCTCCTTTAGTTAAAAGGTAATTCAAAATTAAAAGGTATCTTCGTTTCTTCGTCTTGTATTTGCGGGAGTACGTCTTGATGCTGTACGACTCTCCGCACGAGACTCTTCACGAGTGCTTCTACGCCTGACAGGCTCCTCATCTTCTTGCTCATCATCTGCGGGCGGAAATTCCTTCTCCTGCAAATAGTATTCCATATCATCTGCTGTCTTATCGAGTACAAGCCCACCAAGTATTGAGGGAATCTCAGGTAAATCTTCAAGCTCTGTATCATCGCTATCCACTTCGTAAAATTCATACGTAGTTTTCATATCTTTAGGCTTACCGTTTCTCTCAATCTCGAAAACATGGTTTACAAGATTTCCCTTACTTGCGTATCTTGCACAAAGACTTGTTATCTTAGGAAAAGTCTGCTTGCCTCTATCCCATATCTGAGCGGCATCTTCATCAATGTTGTAAACGGGAATAAAGAGTCTTGCCTGCACTTTATAACCAGCTTTACAAAATGGACATACATCAACAGGGTCGTTATAATTACGTAAGCAATTCACATAACGGTCCTTATCGTCCAACTTAATCTTGTGTACTGACATACCTTCGACATCTTCGGCATTGTTGTACATAAGACGTACACGCTTTACACCCTTGTCCTCAGCGATTCCGAAAAATCCAGCTCCGCCCTGACCACCATAATTGTTTTCTTCTCCAGCTTTAAATACTGCCATATTGTTTCTCCTTTTTAAAATTTAATTAAATGGGTTTTCTATTTTTTCTGCATTGTCTACAATCTTAACTCTATAACCTAAACGCTTTTCCACCTCTTCAAGTGTAAGCTCAACAAACTCTGACTCAAGTGCTGATACCGCTATTATATAAACTGCTCCGAAGTCGTTGTTTGTACCAATAATTGCACGTCTATTTTTTATATAAAGCACTCTATATACATTAGTATCACCAGATTCAGAACCATATTTAATGAACCTACTACTGTCACCGTAGGCATATCTGATTAACAACTCAATGGGAATATCGTCCTTGTTTTCCACACACCAATTCAGTGCTGTTGAAAACTCTTGACCCCAATTCTTAACTCTTACCCTGTCTCCGACTTTAATGTCCATTTATTTTACCTCCTTGTTGGTATATATGTTTTTAAGACTCGTTAAAAACGTCATAATAATATCATAATACTTGTCTGTTACAAGCTTATAAGTGCAAGGCAGGTAATAATTGTTCTGCTTATGATAATCACCCGCACCTACAATTACATCTGCTTCTCTGACATTTAATGTAATGTTTCTTCCTACTCGCAATTCGCAAACAGTCTTTTTACCAACCTTTACAACGAACATACCTGGAATCTTTGCGTATTCAACAGCTGTAAGTCCTGACTTGTTAATCAACTGTCGCACAACATTTCTTGTATTATCCACATCTTCATTTGATGCACGTGAATCTGACTTCTTTGCTTTCTGCTGTCTCTTGTGTGTTTCAGCTTTTTCTTTTGCCTGCTCTGCAATCTCCTTTCCAATATCTGAATACTTCCTGCCGTCTGCACAATACGCATCATCTGACTCAACAACAGCCTGCTCAAGAGCCTTGTCACCTGAAAGCATACCCTTTTCTTTTGCCTCTTCGTCAGTGACAGGGTCATCCAAATCAATGAGAGATTCGACCACTTCGGGTGCCTTAATCTTCTTGCTTTTTACGGGTTTCTGCTCTTCAAGATTCGCTTCTGCTTCAAGAATCTTTGCCACGGCTTTACTCTTTGCGCCCTTTTTGTCAATCTTGATTCCGAGCTTGTTTGCTACCTCAGCGAGCATGGGCATTGTCATTGTTGTGAGTTTCTCTTCTCTTGTCATAATTTTTCCTCCTATTATGAGTTTGAATAGTGTTATATTTTGGCTTGCCATCATCAGCTAACAAGTTGCCGTCTTGTTAGAATACCCTCAATCGAGGGTATTTCGGCTATTGCACATTATTCACGGGTAATATCAAAGCCAAATCATAATCTCCACTCTTAATGAGTACGGGATTTTTGGGTTTAATGTAAAATTCAACATCGTTTCTGTCAAAGTATTTAATGAATTTTTCGTTAATCCAAACCTCTTCGTTGTCGTTAGCTATTCTAATAAGCACTCTTTTATCAACTTGTTTCAAATCTTTTGTGCAATATGCTCTTGAATATTCATGAGACGCCTCAAATAATCTCTCGGGCTCCCAAGGACCAACAAGTGTGTTGCTAAAATCAATACAAGGCTTATAAAGCGTATATACAGCACAACCATCCATTGTGAGTGCTAATCTTCCGTTTTTTAAGTTTCCGATACGACCGTTATGACCGCCTTCTGTCTTGAGCAACCAAGCTAAAATGTCCTTCTGTAAAGCATCAGTGTTATAATTTACTTTAAACATAATTTTATCCTCCTGAGTTTTGATAGTTTCACATTAACATAATTCTGTGATGTAGGTATTTTCTTTTGTGTCCTTTACAATAAAGGTGCCATCTTCGTTTGTGAATGAATACATGGTGCTGTAATTGTAACAGTTTGCAGATGTTACTTTTAAATCGTGGTTATAGCCTTCAGTGTTATTGGCTCTAAACCAGATATCTGAAAATGTACTACGTTTTGTCTGAGAACAACCACTTGAATAAGCTCCTTCAACAGTATCAGCAACATAACAATGTTTCCATTCCCAATTGAGTGCTTCTGCCTTCTTAGTTCCTTTGTTAACCTTTGTCATAATAATGACCTCCTTATTAAGTTTTGATAGTTTTGAGAGCGATTGCTCTCTGTTCGATTGCAAATATAGAATATCACATTTATTTTAATTTGTCAACAACTTTTTTTAAAAAATTTCCTCAAGTGCTCCAAACGCTTGAAAATCAAGCTCATTGAGGTCTTTTTTGCCCTCAGGAAGTAGATATTCTGTAATTATTTTATTGGATACGTGCTTTTTAATGCGTTTTCGAGCCTCAAGCCCTGCTTTATCGTTATCCGTCGCTAATATCAGCTTACGGCACGGCAATTCCCGTAACTGTCTGAATTGATATTCTGTTCCGAGTCCGTTCATGGCTACGGCATACTTACCATATTGCCAAGCTGTAAGTGCATCTATCATTGATTCACATACTATTATTTCTTTGGGAAACTGTTCCAATTGATATATCTCAAACAGTCCATAAAGTGGTTTTTCGACTCCTTCCGGATAATTAAAGTATTTTGTCTTAACACTTCTTCGAGCAATGAATAGTGTGTGTCCAAACCTATCTCTAACGGGCATTGTGATACAATCCGTTTCTTTATCGTATCCCAAATCGAATAATTCGATAATACGTTCATCTGTTATACCTCGCTTTTTCCAATACGAATGATAATATCTGTATTTATCAAGCTCTTTCTCGCTAACATATTTAGGTTCAATAGGCTTATTCATGCAACGTGTTAATTCAAGCTCTATCGGTTTTCGCTCTTCGATTGATACTGTTGCAAAGTTCTTTACTAACCAAGACCATCCAAAAGCACCAAACAAATCATCGTGTTTCCCAAAGCAAAAAGATATTACTTCTGGAAGTGAATGAACTTCTCCACAAGCAAAGCAATGAAATTGACCGTCACTACGTCTAAAACCTGCACTCGGCTTTCGCTCTCTTCCATTTCCGTGATAAGGGCACTGAACCATAATATCTTTAGATGTTTCTCTTATCTTTTGTAATAGTTGAATATGATTCTGTGCCAACTGTAAACTTAATTCGTTTAGTATATCCGATAAATCTGCGTTGAATTGTGTATCATTGATTATCAAAATACATCCTCCTTTTCAGATTTCTTATGTACTACTTTATTTTCTGTGGTTGCTTGTTTACCATCTGATATATTGATAAACTCTCCAATATTAGGATTCCACTTATAAGCTACTTTTGTTCCCACTCTTCCGTTTCTCTGCTTTTTAACTTGTATCATTAAATCGCCATCTTTGTTCTGCCTTAATGATAATACTTTTGAAGCGTTAAAACTTATACCATCACTATCACGTATACTTTCAAGCTCTGGTAAATCATCTGTATCATCGTTTACAACGCCTGCTCTGTTTGCTTGCACAACTGTCAATACAGGCACTCCCATCTCAATAGATAAGCTCATTAAATCTTCACTTATGTTTGTTAATGATGTTGTCTTGTTATCGTTTCTGCAAGCTCTCTCATCACTTAAATATGTTAAGCCGTCAATGGCAATTGCGTTCAAATTATATTGCTTTATCCAGTTACGAAGTTTCGACACTGTAATACGTCTGTCAAAATCTGCAGGTGTTGCCACAATAAATTTATTCTTGCGTTCTGTGAGTTCATCCACATACTTTTTATAATCATCATCTGTAATTACTTTATCTCCCCATGTTAATGCTCTGTTATCAAATTGTTTATGCAGTGTATCAAATCTGTAACCTACACTGCTTGCACCCATTTCAGGCGACACATAACCGACGTTGAATCCTATTTCCCATATATGTACACATATCTTTTCAAGTATCCAAGATTTACCTTGATTGGTACGTGCAAATATTACCAACAATTCTTCTCTACGCTGTATTCCGTGAATTGCATCGTCAAGCTCAGGAAAACCTGTTGTAAAGAACCAATCATCTTGTTTCTCTTTTCGCTCAACAAATTCGTTATAACGAACACTTGCATTTGCAACAATATCTATTCCTCCGAGATTATAGTTTGGCTGTAATTGCTTTGTTGCTTGCAACATATATTCTGCGGCGGCATTGGCATCAGTCTCTAATAGTTTAGCTACCTTTTGCACTACGGGAACAGATTGATTATATAGATATTCTTCACGTATAGTTTCAACAAGATATCTATCGCTTTCATTCACTTGCAATAATTCAATATCAGGAAATTTTGATAAGAATGTCTCTGCATCAGGTGTGTTGCCATATTCTTTAAAATGGTCAACGATAAAGTTTCTCTCGTCTTTATAACCTATAAAATAATCTTCTGTAAGCTGATTATTCTCAATGATGTCAATATTACCAACTGCTATACATTTACTTAATATCTGTAATGCTACCATTATCTCATATCCAATCCTTTCAGTTCGATTATTTCACTTGTGTTATATATTCTACTTGCAAGCCTTGAACCAAGTGTTATTTCAAGCTGTTCATAATCAACGATATTTGATGTAAATATATTCGACTTCTCCGCCATCAATCTTTTGTTTATTATATTAAATAGCTGGGTATAATCAAATTGAGATATTCCGTTTGTTATTGCAATATCATCAAATATAACCAAGTCTACGTTTTCCAAATCTCGTAAATATCTTTGAGGAATGGGATTATTAAAATCTTTAAGTTTCAATAACAAGTCTGTTGTATTAACGAACATTCCAAGTAAATGCTCATAATTGTCTTTTGCACAATGATGAAAATATGTGTGCAACATTCTGATTGCCCAACTTGTTTTTCCATTGCCTGCTTGCTCACTGCAAATATATAAATTTTTATGTTGTTCAACAAATCTGACTATGCCGTTACGTATCCTTGAGAGCTTATTATAAGCCTCTTTATCGACTTGATTAAATCTATTAAGTATCATGCTAATCGGAACTTGCTGTGCGGGATATAATCCGCTATTATCCATTTGCCACTTTAGTTGAGTATATGTTACACAACGCTCACAATCTTTATCACAAGTTTCTTTATACCAACAATTAGATTCTCTCGAATTTTCCATTCTTGATATCCTCCTTTAGCTGTCTCCTTTCTTCTTGTGTTAATTGTTTAGATACACGTCCCATATCTGATGAAGCACCTACATTTTTTCTTTTTCCACCATATTTTCCTTCAAGTATGTTTACAAATTTATCTTCACGTAATATAAAATCAATATCTGCTTTCCAACCTCTGTCATTGTTTCCTTTTAGAAAATCTGATTCATTTGCTAAATCGAACACTTTGATTATATCATCACGACTATATCGTTTAATGATATTCTTTATAGCTTTAATTCTCTTATCTGTAAGTTTAGCTACTTTTGGTAAATTATAACAATGCTCATTATACAAATCTTTAAATGATTCTATCTCTGTATAGTTTTCTTTGTTTGATTTTGATGTGTAACCGAAGCTGAAATCACTCTCTATATCGTTAGATATAGAGTTATTATATGTATTATTATTTATGCTATTATCTGACGTCATTTTAGAATGACGTGGTACGTCTTTCACGTCATTTTTAAGTGACGTGGTCTCATCTTTCACGTCATTTTTAAGTGACGTGCTATCGAATATCATATCATATAATAATGCTGTCGTTCTGTAGTACGTACGTGTTCCTTTAGTATTCTCATTTGCAACAGTTTTAGAAGCTATTAAATCCATTCTTCTTAATTTTAGAAGTCTATTTTTTAATGTGCCTTCAGTAATATTTAAAATAGGGAGTTCTGATAAAATATGCTCATGTTGTAACCAGACACAAGGTTGATTTTCTTCATCCATAATATGTTTCATTTTAGGATTAGACTGAGCGTATAATATAAAATTCAACAATACTAAATCTGTCAAATCACATCTTAAATCGTCTTTACTATAAGTTATTATCTTTTCTTGATTGAATCCTAATATTGAGTATTTCACCTTAGCCTCCTTGAATAATAAAAGACTTGTATAACTGTAGAGTACGCTACAATTATACAAGTCTGTTTCGTGACTTAAATATGAAGTTTTTTGCCCGAGATGGCCTTAAGCTGTCGTACTTCAACCTAAGTCACTTGTTTTTAACGTGTTTGAACGTCTGCAATTATATTAACACACAATAGTAAATTTGTAAAGAGTAAATTTTTATTTTTTGTAAAGTTCTTCTACATCTAAAATCTGGTTGTCAACTTCCTCGTTCACAGCGTCCCATAATAGTTTCTTTTCTTGTGCTATATCAACTCCGTCAACTGTTGGAATCAGTCTCTCTTCACTGTATTCAAGTGTATAGAAAGTGTCCTTTTTCTTAATTGACATTCTGCTTGTGGCTGTTATCTTGTTGATAACAGCTTTTGATTCATAGACTTTTGCTTTCTTGGTTGCCATATAATCACTCCTTTACTTTTGTGCATCTGAGAGTTTCACGAGCTGACTTTTCATTGCAAGCATCCATAGCCAATACTGCTTCTTGGTCAATTTTATTGCTGTACATAAGTCTTTCAAGCTCATCAAAATCCACATACTCTTTCTGCTTAATAACAGGAATATTAAATGTATGACACACCTCAAGCAACTTATCTTCGTTCATCTTATCTACTTCGCTAACTGTAAGAGAACACTTCCAACCGTCAATAATGATATCTTTGTTCTCTTGCTTTACTGCTTTAATAGCTGTCTTAACCTTGTCATTTAACTCAGCAACAAGCTTCTTTAGTGCGTTACATTCGCTGTTCTTCCAACCATACAGAGGTACTAAATCTTCAAGTGTTTCTGTTTCAATTTTCTTTCTTGGCATTTTTTGTTCCCTTTCCATCATATTTACCCATTAGTCCGTCACGACCTTTTGTTACACTGTCTCTGAAGTTCTTGAGTGTGTTTATATCTTCTTTGTTCCACACTCTTGCCCAACCTCTTAATGTTTGAATTTTCTGCGGGTCGGGTAACTGTCTGCTTAATTCATGCTTTGGATTACTTCTTTTAAACTTGTACCATCTGTTGAGTGTTCCCGTACTAATATCGAGAGCCACTGCAACCTCTTCAATCTTAAATTCTTTCTTTACCATATTTTGCCTCCTTATATTAAAACATCACCTACCTTCAAGTTTGTATAGTGTTAAATTTCTAATTGTATTATAGTACATTTATGTGGAAAACACAAGTATTAACTTAATAAGAATTGTAATAATTCGCTTTTATTTGCTTTTGTAATATCACCGTCAATAAGTACGTCAGCAAGTGCGCCCTTTTTCTCTACAAGCTCATGTATTCTTTGGTCAATGGTGTCTTTACACATGAGCGTATAAACTGTAAGATTCTGTTTCTGTCCAATTCTGTGACATCTATCAACAGCTTGTTCTTTCAATGCCATGTTCCAAGGCTCGTCCATAAATATCTCAACTGTTCCTGCGGTAAGTGTGAGACCTGTACCCATTGCACCTGATGTTCCTATAAGAATCTTGTATATTCCATCTTGGAACTGCTCTACTATTCTTTGTCTATCTGAATCTTTAGTTTCACCTGTAATTCGACTTACTACAAATCTTTTGTGTAGTCTTTCAAATATAACATCTGTCATCTGTGTCCAATTCGAGAAGATAACAACCTGCTTTCCGTTCTCAACTGCCTCTTCAACAAGTTCTTCCATTCTGTCAAGCTTTGCACTCTCTTTTACAACGCTTGAAAGAATACCAGTGTAGCCTGTCGCTTGTCTCATTCTTATAAGTTCTGCAAGAGGATTGTTTGCCATCTTTATTTGGTCGATATTTGCTTTTATCTCCATCGTGACTTCATTATAAATCTGTTTCTGCTTAGGTGTCATATCAACATATTCATCAATGTAAGTCTTTTCAGGAAGGTCAAGTACCTCTTCCTTTTTACGTCTGAGCATTATTTCGTTAAGACGTTCCTGCAATTCATCGAGATTTTTATATCCGACTATCTCATATCCGCCGTAACCGCCCATTTCGCAATAATGCTTTTTAAAAGCGTAGAACGGATGTTTCTCATAGCCGAGCCATCTAAGTATTACGAATAAATCGAGTGGATTATTCATAAGAGGTGTTCCTGTCATGGCTATCATTGTATCAGCTGTCAACTTGAGTATTCCTTTTCCTTGCTGACTTGTCGGATTCTTTGCTTTGTGACATTCATCAAAAGCAATTATTCCTATCTCTTTAGAAGCACATAACTTCTGCAATTCAGCGACAATATCATCATCTCGAAGTGTTTCAATATTAGTGATAATGAAGTAAGGTTTAAGTTTATCTTCAGCCAACATTTTCACGTCTTTCAACTTATCAGCGTTACTTCCTATCACTAATTTATCACCTTTACGGCGCTGTCCTAATATGTAAGGCACTTCGTTTGAATGTGTGTTCACTTCGTTATACCAGTTCCATTTAAGACCGTTGACACCGCAGATTATAAGACAATGCTTATATCCGTATTGAAGTTTCTTTGCAACTGCAATATCAATTACTTGTTTAGTCTTACCAAGACCCATCTCATCACCGAGCAACCATTTATCGTGATTTAATCCGAAATTAAATCCCACAATCTGATGCTCATAAGGATTAGTCTTAAAGATAAAATCAGCTGGTTTTCTAACAAAGGGTTTCTTTTCAAGCGACACATACGTTCCTTTAATATCGAAGTCTGTCCAATTAACTTTCTCAACAAGCTCTTTTAACTTGTTGAGAGGCAGTTCCCATATCTTATTATTAGCGTCCCAATACTTTGACGGAAATTCTCTTATGACGTTGACTATCTGCATATCAAAATCGAAGCTAACAAATATAGAATAATCTCCGTTACAATGTACTGACTTTGCCACTTTTACATTAACCATTTTTTACCTCCAATCTTCACACTTTTTAAAGTTTCCCGATTCGTCCTCAAGTGGATAATCGTGTTTGGTACAGAAGCTTGTACCATATTCTTCATAATAACACTTGCAGTTTTCACAACAAGGATTCTTATGACGTTTCGTTTCATCTTCGTTCATTAAATCATAATATTCGTCTAAACTCATCATTTCAAATTCACCCATATTATCACCTCTTCTTTATATAATAGTTTCCAACGCATTTGTTTCTGCAATCCCATATATCTTGCACAACGCTGTTTGTTATGCAGGTATGATGACCTGCTATTGTAATAAGTACACCTTCCTTCATCTGCTGTTTAGTGAGAATTTTGTCCATCTCACCTACCTGATACTTTTTACCATTAGCTTTTCGAGGCTGTTTCATTTTAACGTATCCGAATTGTGCGAGTACGTTTTCCATAACTTGTTTACTTGTAATATCCCAAAAGATTTTTAATGATTCCTTATATTGTAATTTCAAAGCCTCCTCATAAGGAATTTTTAGTACGCCCACAAGGGCTCTTGTGCTACAATCTCCTGTGTTGTGCTGTTTCGGGTTTACATTGTGTTCCAAATACTTGAGCATTTTATTTGTTATCCTCTCTTTTTATAAATATCCGTGTTCTTTCATTTCCGCTTTAGTGAATACGCTATCTATACGTAAATAGCCATATCCTTTATGAGTTTCTTTCCAAGCACTTAATGCTCCGACTTTATGCCACCTCGGTCGCTCGTCAATATCTTTCCATACGACCTTGTCAAATTGTACGCCATTTATAGCATTGTGTCGTATCCAATACGTTCTTGTCATTCTATCACCTCCTGTTTATATCTCTTTTAGAGTGTGAGGGTGAATACATCACCCTCAACTCCGTCAAGAGATTAAAACTTAATTTTGGTAAGCACGTGTTTTGAAAAATTTACAATCGTAAGTAATTACGTCACCGCTTGCGGTATAAATGTAAATCTGTCCATCATGCTCCTCGACCTTGCTAACGTGCTTAAAAGTGCCCACACATTCGCTTGCCTTGGTCTTTTTGTAAACAAAGACTTTCACCGGCGTCACCTCCTTATTAAGTTTTGCGAGTTTTGCGAGTGCTTTAAAATCAAGCTTTCGTAAACTGTAAACATAATATATCACATTTATATAAATCTGTCAAGCGGTATTTTCAAAAAAATTAAATGCTTTAAAATAACGCATTTTAAGCGGTTTTAAAGCATTTTAGACTTCAGACGATAAAATATACATATAAAGAGTATAGCACGTCTGGATTGACAAGAAAACACGATTTCCACTGTTATATTTCCATGACTAACTGTTCAACCATACGCCTCAATTCTTTTCTTTCTTCTGGCATATCAGTATGAGCGTATAAGGTGCAGATAAATTCTTTGATTTCTTTACATACTTTTTCAGTGTTTGAAACTACTTGGTCTTTTCCAACTTTTCCGAGCTGATAATCTCTTTTAATATTGCAATACTTGGTATATTGCGGAAGTACGTCTTTATATTCTCTTATTACAGGCTCGTTAGCTTCAAAATGTTTCTTCACTATGTAAAGTGATGCAAGTTTCTGGCAGTTTACAAATGTGGTGTCACTTCTCTCAAGCTCATCAATACACTTTTGAATATCTTGTATGTTCATATTATTTCTCCTTTAAAAAAGGCACACTAAAATCAGTGTGCCTTAATCTGATACTACTTGTCGATTTTTTCAATACAATCTTGTATTGCTTGTCTTTCTTTATCGCTCATTGTATCATCCATCAAAGTTTCTAACTTTTGTACCATTTTCTTACGGGATGCGTCTCTGCTATATCCGTACGACCCTCCTCTATTCGAATTATCACGAAAGTTGTCTCGACTTTGACCTTCATTATATCTGCCATCGCTGTCACCGTCACGACCTCTTCTTGCATAAGAAGCGTTGGACATATCGTTTGAATTATTCATCGGATAATTCATGCTTTGTCCATCGTAACTGTTTCCGTATGAGTTGTTACTCATACCATCGTTTGACCATACCGGCATCATACGTGAATCATAACTACCACGATTATAACTATTGCGAGAGTTATAACCACGTGCCTGACTATACTCAGCACTCATTCCGCCTTCTTTTTCGCCCTCTTCACGCATAATACACTTATCAACTACTTTGAGTGATGTTGTAAGTTTGTAAAGATTATCCAGCGAGTCTTTAGTTAAATCACGTGTCTTTTCAATATCTCCGATTTCACGCTCAAGCATATCACGGAGATTTTCATACATCTGAATTTTGTGTCCCATGATTATCTCCTTTCTATGCTATACGTGAAACTGTCATATTAGCATTTTGTACTAATATAGCGGGTGCAACATCAGTAGGTGTAGCTCCCTCAGATGTGTTCTCAACACTTACATTGAAACAACATCCTTTAGGTATGTTGATTATTGCGGTAGATGTAACATTAAAGAAATTAGCCTGAGTAGGAGGCTCTGTTGCAACAGCCGCTGGAGTCACAATTGCTCTGCTTGTTAAGATAGGTTCACCGTCAAGTGCTAAAGCAATACTAATGGGTCCAGCAGTGCCCGTTGAAGGCACTGCTATGTTTCCATTAAATGTTACTTGATATCTTGCAAAGCAATTATTTGTGATTCCACGAAGAGTTACAATACCACTACCGTTTCTGTGATATACATAGCCTTTAGGACATCCAATCGAAGTGTTTAATGTGACAGGTTGATTAGAAAGCACTGTCTGAACTTCGTTTTTAGTAAACTCTGCCATAGAATCACCTCCTATTAGAAATTACCGTTTCCGCAACCGCATCCGCAACCTTGATTCTGATTGCAAGTGAAGATAGGCGTTCTACCGTAGACAGGAGTTGTAGGTACAGGACATGAGTTTAATCTGTTATAAAGCTGGTCAACTTCGTTAGAGAAACCTTGTGCGATAAACGCATTTTGAGCTACCTGTGAAGCGGCAAGGTCTTTCATAGCTATCTGCTGACGAAGTGCAGAAATCTCATCGTTCTTTGCATCAATCTTGTCTTGGCAAAGCTGGTCGAGGATTCTCTGTGTCTGAGCTTGAGTAGCCGTAAGTACATCACGTAAACCATCAGAAAGTGCCGCTCTATCTGCACAATTTTCTGTAGCAATTGTGTACTTGAGGTCATTCGTAGCAAGACGATTATCACAGCAACATTGAGCAAGTTGTGACTGAAGTGCTGTCATGCCTTGTGTGTTAGCAGTCTGTGCCGCGAAACTTCTTTCCAAGTCAGCAATCTGATTTGTATAAAGTTGCTGTGCGACAGCATTTTGAGCGACGTTTACTGCGTTTGTAACTCCGTTGAAACCGTTACAAAGTTGTGTTGAAATGTCTGATATTCCATCACGTATGCTGGTTATATTGTCATTGAGCATCTGATTCTGAAAGCCGTTTGATGTGAGATTAGCTTGATTCATCCAAGGATAAATCTCACCGCCTCCGCCAAAGCCTCCAAAACCACCGCCCCATCCGCCATTACAAGCGAGAAGAAGGAGCAGAATTATCCACCATCCGTTATCGCCAAATCCGCCATCGTTGTTTCCGCTGTAAACAGGATAAGGCATTGCGTTTGTCGGACCTACAAGCATTGTAGTTCCGACACCGTTGTCATTAGTTAAAGACATAATTGTTTACCTCCAATTAGATTTTTATTTATAATAAGAACCTGCGCACTGTTCTCATTATTTCTTAAATAATTGTTGAAATGCAGGATTGTTTCTCATCTGCACAGCTTGATTAAGTTGTTGTTGACTTATTTGATTTGTATTAAGTAGATGTTGAACAATATCTTGAGGACCGTTTAGTCCTTGTGGAATATTGAATCTTTTAGAAAGCATTTGCATAGGATTACTTTTAAATTGTTGAAGCATACCTAAAATATTTCCGTTAATCATCTCTGCCACTTTCCTCCTGTCTCGTGGATTTGCTTTTAAGTGCTAATATCTCTTCTTGTATATCTGCGATTTGACTCATTAAATTGGCAACGTCATTTTTTAACGCATATTTCGAATCGTTATTTTGTTGTTGCTGTGGTGTGTTTTGCGGTATATCTTCTTTGATAAGTTTGTATTTTTCAAATATAGGTCTATCAAGCTGTGAGAAACCCATTGTCTTTGTGTAGATATACGGAGTATTTTCGTCTTTAAATGTAACACTGTTTCCCGGCGCTATTGGATACATTCTCGCTTCTTCTTCGTTGTGTACACTTATAAGACTTCCACTTTGTACAGGAACAGGTTGCATATTTGTTTGTACATTCTGCAAAGAATTGTTTTGATACGGTACATACTGATTGTAATTTGTTGGATAATAGTAAGCCATTTTTTAATTCTCCTTTTTCCAATAATATATAGGAATTTCGTTTCCGGAATCCCATGAATCATAATAGTTACCATCTTTTACTGCGACAACATGAGAACCTGTCGCTAAAATATAAGAGCCTGTTGGATAATCAGATACAAATTCTTTGATAGTATAGCAATCGGGACAAGTATCGGGAATAATATGTCTTTTAAATCCGTTCTGTTTCAAATAACACGACCACACCTCATTTGATGACGGCATATCGTGCATATTAAATCCTTCTACCATTAAATCAATGTAAGTATCTTCCCAATCTTTGCCTGTCATCAAACTTATTGCTCGTATTACACAATCGCCCGTCAATTTTGCTGATGGATTTGGATTTGTGAATATAAATGCCATCGTCTAAACTCCTATTAAGCATTAAAAAAGCACACATTGAAGAGCATTGATTTTCATTCATAGTTTCTCTTAAAAAATCACCAATCTCTATCATGTGTGTCTCCTTCCTTATTTGTTAGTCTGATTATAAAATAAAAACAGGAATCATACTTATACGATTCCTGTTTAAAAACTATATGAAATTTTGTGATTATAGCGCTCTCAGAATTTTTGATTTGACTTTTCTTGCTAACACAGATACCTTAGCTTCGGAAATATTCATTGCAAGTGCTATTTCAATATTAGATTTATCTCTTGACCTTAAATTGAAATACTCAAGTTCGTCATCTGTGAAGTTACACAGTTTCCTAAAAGTATCAAGTTCAGGCACAGTAAAGTCTTGTATTTTCATGTGCTATTTTTTTACGATGCACTCTTTATGACCGTGTTTAATAATCCATTGGTCAGCCGCATCTTTACACTCCCCATATTTTTCAGATTTCTCAATAAAGTAAAAGCGGTATGTTCTCTGTGCTTCTTCAAGTCCATACTTCTCATGCTTTAAACATACGATTGCTCCGATTGCTATTCCCATATTACATCGCTCCTTCCATCAAGAAATCAAGCGTTTCAAGGGCTGACTTAAGGACTTCTGACTGTTCCTGAATGAATTTCTTCGTTTCTTCCAGAGCCGTTCTTGTGTCCTCAAGTTTGGATTCGACTTCTGATACGCACTCAATTTCAACATCATATACATCATTGTGGTCGGTGATTGTAAGTGTGTAGCTGAATCCGCTGAAGGTTTCGAGGACTTTTTCCCCGTCCATCTTAACAATGTCGCCCTTGTTATTCTTTAAAAGGGCTTTTAATTCATCATGTGCAATCTCTGTCTGCGGAATCTTAATCTGCAAAACAAGTTTGCCGTTTGCGTACCTGAAACGTCTTGCGTCAAGTACATTAAGTGTTGTGTTTGATACAATAATCTGCATATCTTATCTCCTTTCGTTTTAACATCCACAAATTCCATGTCCGGTGTCTACCAATGTGTATTGCCAATTACTCGGTGGTTCCATTAAATCTGTTACTTTGTAAGTGTTTGAGCCATCACAATAATATATATCTATTCCGTCACTAAAGTATTTTCTCTGTGTGCCGTACCAGTTATAATCTGTTCGATAGCCGTAACCATAATCTGATGTCACAATAAAGCCTTCATAATCCCCATGACCACTTTCCTCTTTTGATACCGCTGTAAATTTTACGTCGTAATAAATGTCTTCGTAACCATTTAAAGCGTACAAGTCACAACCTGAAAGACCATCTTGCAAAAACTGCCTTGATGTATCTGCTGAACAGTTTATCCACGCTGTTACAGTTTCATAGTAAGGGTCGCCATATTCCATGTACATATACTCCATGGAAATTGATAAGACTAAATCCTCTCCTACATTGATGTAATCAATATTTGTAAAAGATATGCCATCACGAGGAGTATGGTAGATAGTAATGTAAGAGGATATGCTGAAGCCATCAAAGTCGGGGTATGATGCGTATACTGAAATTCTAATTGCATCAGAGCCGTGATATTCTCCAGTCTCTGCATATATAGTCCAAGGACC
>JAEEGL015245536.1_pt1 | contig 20045 bp, 16 predicted proteins | sample 9134231 | NCBI WGS metagenome assembly JAEEGL01 (sample SAMN16246548, study PRJNA631951) | gut metagenome | biome: gut microbiome; feature: rumen; material: fiber-attached | host: Bos | place: Iran: Karaj | collected 2018-10
TGTATTCTCGCAGCATTTTATGTAATATATTTACATCGGGAAAATATAAAGCGTCTTATGAATGGGACTGAAAACAAAGTGAGATAGTGGGAGATTGAAGATGAAATTAGCTATATTAGGTGCAGGTAGTTGGGGACTTACACTTGCCAAATTGCTTGAAAATAATTTTGAAGATATTTATGTTTGGGGAAGAAGTGAAGATTTTACTCCTGATTTTTTGGAAACAAAATGTAAAAAATTTCCTATAGAAATTCAATTACCAATGAAAACCGCTTTAACTCAAGATTTAAAAACAGCAATAGAAGGTGCTGAAATTATTCTTCTTGTTGTTTCTACTGCAGGTACTCGTCCTGTTTGCAAAATGTTATCGGAAGCAGGAATAAAACCTTCACAAATAATTGTTAATGCTTCAAAGGGAATAGAACTTCCAAGTTTACAAACACTCAGCAAGGTTATAAAAGAAATACTACCAGATAATGAAGTAGCAGTTCTTTCAGGCCCTACTCTTGCTATGGAAGTATTAAAAGGTTTACCCACAGCAGCAAGTATTGCTTGTAAAAATATTGAAGTTGCAAATTTCTTACAGAACAAAATCAATGTACCAAGCAAATTCAGAATTTATACAAATACTGATGTAACAGGTGTTGAACTCGGCGGAAGTTTAAAAAATGTTATTGCTATAGCTTCCGGTTTTGTTGATGCACAACATCTTGGTTATAATGCAAGAGGCGCTCTCCTTACAAGAGGACATGCGGAAATAGTAAGAATAGGACTTACTCTTGGTGCTAATCCCAGTACATTATACGGCTTGTCAGGCATGGGTGATTTAATAGCCACCTGCTCAAGTCCTACAAGTAGAAACTATAGGGTAGGGTATATGCTTGGCGAAGGTAAAAAACTTGATGATATATTAAATGAACTCGGTGCCATTGCAGAAGGCGTAAAGACTTCCCAAGCTGTTTGCGAACTTTCCGACAAATTAGGCATAGAAACTCCGTTAAATCATGCGGTTTATGAAGCTGTTTATACCGATACTCCGCACGAAATTCTTATCGAACACTTAATGAACAGAAAGTTCAAAAGCGAAGAAATGTATAAACTGAAAAAATAAATATAATTACTTAAAATTATTCCAAAGTTTCTGTGCATCAGAAACTGCTTTTTGAGTAGATTTTTTATTAAGCAATACTTCTTGAGTCATAGTATCAATTATTTCATTTAATGAAGAATGATTATTCTGAATTTTTATAGGTGTTAATGAATTTTGAAGCTGCTTTGCTCCAAGATATCTTATTTCATTTTGAAGTCCATTATCTGAAGAAGAAAAATATTCATCATTCAGAGCTTCGATTTGTGAAGGAAATACAGGAGCAAGTTTAGCAAATTTCAACTGATTTTCTTTATTTGTTAAAAACAGAGCAAATTCAACTGCTTCCTTCGGATGTTTAGATTTTTTGGGAACTATAACATTCATTAAGGAAAAATCTGTTTTGTTCAAGTCCCCTGTTAATTGTTCATATATACCCAAATTATCATATACTGATTTAGAGTTTTCTTTTATATCATTTAAAAAATTCGTTCCTGATATTAAAATTACGGTTTCTCCGCTCATAAATTGTTCAAGAGCTTCTCTGTGTCCCTGTGTAATAGATTCTTTAGGTATCAAATTATTTTGATAAAGCTCTTTAAATAATTCTAAAATCTTAATAGTTTTTTCATTTTCAAAATTAAGATTATTATTTTCATAATTTATCGCACCGTATTTATTCAATACTTTAAGCAAATTTCCCTTTTCACAAATAGTTGGCATAATTGCAAAACTGCTTGTATTATTTTTTATATTTTTTGCAAACTCATTTAATTCAAAATAATCTTTTGGCAAATCCTCTTCTGTTAATTTTGCTTTATGCAAAAGTCCTTTATTATAATAAGTAACAGACGTAGTCATATACCAAGGCAAACCAAACAATCTTCCTTCAAATTTAAGATTATCTATGGTTGCAGGAAGATAACCATTTAATGTTTCTTTTGAAGCATACTCAGAAATATCCAAAAGCGCATTCTTTGAAGCTAATGTAGCACTGAAATCGGGATTAAGATTAACGACATCAGGAACAGCATTACTCATAACTGCTGCCAGAGTGCGTTTTTCTCCTTCGGAAAAAGGTACGTCCACCCATTTTATTTTAATATTCGGATGTTCTGTTTCAAATTCGTTTATTAATTGCTCCATATAAGGCTTAAAACTATCAAGCTGGAGTGTCCAAAATTCAAGTTCTTTTACATTTATATCATTTTTATTTACATTACAAGCCGAGAATAATAAAATTAATGATATAATAATTAGTGATTTTAAGAATTTCATTGGTACCCTCATGAATTTATTTGACAATTTGGAACAACAAAATAAACAAATTCCTTTGGCGGAAATTATGCGCCCGAAAACTCTTAAAGAATTCTTCGGACAAAATCAAATTATAGCAGAAAATACTCCTCTTGTTAATTTGTTAAGCTCAGGGCATCTGTTTTCGCTCATATTTTGGGGCCCACCGGGATGCGGAAAAACTACACTTGCAAGATTGATTGCAAATGAAACAAACAGCGAATTTGTTGAATTATCTGCCGTAAATTCCGGGGTTAAAGATATAAAAGAAGTTGTTGAAAAAGCAAAAGAAAACCTTCGTTCTAATGTTAAAACAATCCTTTTTATTGACGAAATCCATCGCTATAACAAAGCTCAACAAGACGCTTTGCTTCCTTACTTAGAAAACGGAACTCTTTATCTTATAGGTTCAACTACAGAAAATCCTTCATTTCAGGTTAATCCTGCGCTTGTTTCAAGGGTTCAAATTTTCATGCTTCAACCGATACCTGATGAAGCCATGCTTAGAATAATCAGAAGAGGATTTAAGTATCTTATAGATAAATACGGTGCAATAAAACTGGATAAAGAATTTGGTGAATTTATAGTAAATTATGCCAGAGGGGATGCAAGAACAGCTCTGAATTTGATTGAAAATGCATATTTTTCAAGTGATTATAAAGACGGGGAAAGATGTTTAAGCATAGAAACATTAGAAAATCTTACTCAGAGCAAAGCTATCCGTTTTGGAATAGACGAACATTACGATGTAGCTTCCGCTTATCAAAAATCCATGCGAGGGTCAGACCCTGATGCAGCAATATACTATCTTGCCAAGATGATAGCCGGCGGTGAAGACCCAAGATTTATTGCAAGGAGATTAATGGTTTGTGCTGCGGAAGATGTCGGTAATGCTGACCCAATGGCATTTATACTGGCTCAAAATGCCTTTCGTGCTTCTGAAATATTAGGCATGCCTGAGGCTCGTATTCCTCTTGCGCAAGCTACAATATATGTAGCAAAAGCACCTAAATCAAATCAAACTATTTGCGCCATAGATGAAGCTTTAAATGATATTCTGCATAACGGTAAAATTTTTGAGGTTCCGAAACACCTAAAAGATTCCCATTACAAATCCGCTAAAAATTATGGGTTTGGAGAAGGATATATATATTCCCACAATGCACCCGATGTAAAACAAGAATTTCTGCCTGATGAATTAATAGGTACAAAGTACTTAAAATAGTGCATAGTAAATAGGGTAGACTTCAGTCTACCGCTTAATTTGCGCAGCTTTTAGTTGACTAAAACCCGTCGGCATTAATACGTAAACATGTAAGGTGCACCTACCTGCCCACCATCCAACAAAATCAATCCTCAAAACATTTGTAAAGAATTGTAAATTTTACACGAAAAATCCTAAAGTTTTTCAAAAATATGCCGATATACATGTTGTGAGATGAATTTCTCACATGTCATGTACACAGTTATGTGTTGGTAATAAATAAGAAGAAAGGAGAAATACCGAAAGATTCTTTACAAATGAAAGTACATGTTTCATTTCGTAAATACAAATTGAATATAAGATTGTCTACAGTCATTGCAAATCCGTAGTCCGTAGGTTTACGTCATTGCGAGCTAAGCAAAACAATCCGGGAAAATGGATTGTTGCGGGCACAAATGTCAGGTGTCCTCTTAGATTTGTATAGTTCAGATTGCTTGAATTACATTCCATATTTTGCAAAAGCAAAATATTACATTTCATCGCAATCTTCACCATAATAAGTTTCACAAATATACAAATCCGCCTCGCAAAGACATATTACGTCATTACTTGTCATTGCGAGCGTAGCGAAGCAATGTAGGGTGGGTAAAGCCCACATGCAGCAAGGATTTTAAAAGATAATTTTGTTCGGCGTACCCACCGGCATGAATTGGTGCAAACGTACCTTTCTTTTATTTTCGGGTTGTTCGGTTCTTCATTCCGTTCCAAACATCTCGCAAGCTCAATGTTTTTCACTACTTCAAACCTTCACTCTTTGGGCTTCGCCCACCCGAAAATACGCTTTTTGCACTCTACCGCTTGTCATTGCGAGCGATAGCGAAGCAATCCAGAAACATGGACAATCTTATACAACAAATCTTATATAAAACGAAAATAATCATAAAGGTAGTATATAGAAAGCAGAAGGAGAACATGCTATGAGAAACGTAAACAACAACTATGACGGACAAATCAGACGTCAACAATTAAACAAATTGACACCAAAAAATGAAGAAAAAAAGGAACAACAAGTTCAAGAAGAAGCCGCTTTGCAAGAAGAGCAAACAGCGGAAGCATTTCCTGATAAAAAAGAAGATGTTCAAGCTATGCAGGATTATGCTGCATTGCAAGGTCAGATGCTTGTAACAACAAATAACTCTAAACAGTCAGAAAAAACAGAAGAAACCACGGAAGAAGTATTAAATGACGAAGTAACAGTTAATATAGAAGATATTGAAGAGAACCCTGAACAAACAGCGCAAGAAGAAAATATCCTTTTGAATGCCCAAAACAATGTTGCAGGGACCAAACCCGGTGATCAAGCTGGTGTAGCTCGTCCGGGCAGAAATCGCAAACCGACTATTCCAAGCACAACAGGTATGGCAGGCAGATGGAACAGATGGAAAGAAGAACGTGCAGCACTTGTAGATTTTCATGATGCTGTAAACAAAGCAGACGATGTACGTAAAAAAACTAAAAAAGAAAATGAAAAAGCTTGCGAACAAGCACAGAAAGCTGCTGAAACTGCAAAAAATAATGCATTAAAAGATATTAATGGCAGAATTAGTGCTTGTGATATGTCTATAAAAAATGCAGAAGAAGCTTTGAAATCTATGCAAGCAGAATATGAAAAAGAATTCCAACATTTTTATGAAGTAACTCTTCCTCAATGGCAACAAGATGAAACTTCTAGAAAAGCACAACATGAAGAGTTAGTGCAAAAATATAATAATGATTTGCAAAAATGGAATGAAGAAATACAAAATGCAGAAATTGCATTATCTCGCGCAGAAAATGAATACAATGCTGTAAATGGTTCATATCAAGAAGCATTAAAACAATATTCAGCAGATGATATAGAATGGCAAACTAAATATGCAGAATGGTCAGAAAAAAAACGAGACCACGCAATAAAAAAAGGAGAATGGCAAGCTAAATACGATGCAGCAAAAGCTGCACTTGAAGCAGCAGACGAAGCTTACAATAATGCATATGATGAGTATAAAGAAAAATTGGAAGCTTTTGAACAAAGAAAAGCCGAGCATGAAGCAAAGGTAGAAAAATATAATGAAATTGATTTACCAAAATGGGAAAACGATCTTAATAATGCACTCGCTGAGGTTGAAGCAGCAGCAAGAGAAGAACAAAAGCAAAAAGAGTCTGAAGCAAGAAATATAGACCTCGCCGAGCAAGAAGTTACTAAAAAAACAAATGAATATTTAGAATGTGATAGGTTTGTAAGAGAAGGAAATGATAAAATTACTGAACAAACAGCAAAAGTTGGACGGTTACAAAGAGAATTGGCTGAAGCTGAAGCAAAGGCAGGTACACCATATGGAGGAGAAGTATTTCCTCTTACGTCTGGAACAATAGATGATAAAAGATGGGATGAAGTTAAAAGAGTTTATAACGTAGAACAAAGCAGCCTTAAAAAACCTGGAGTAGAAACACCTTATCATTGTTACCAAATTGATAATGAAGGAAATATTGTATTATTTTGGGTTACGTTACAATTAGATAATGATGGTAATATAATGCCGGATGCATATGGATTTCCTCAATATGGTCCAAATTATGAAGTAGTTCTAAGATTTGAAGATATAAAAAATAATATTGAAAAAAATAAAGGAAATTCTGAAGAAGTAAATAGAATAAAACAAGAACTTGCAGAAGCAGAAAGGCAGCTTAATGTATTAAAAGATGCACAAAAAATCTTAGAACAAGCTAAAAATGAGGCTAATCAGGCATTAACTACGGCTCAAAACAATTTAACAAAAGTTAAGGAAGATGAAGCTAAAAAAACTGATGCTGCAAAAGCTAAAACCGAAGCTGCAGAACAGAAAAGGGATGATATTTATAATAAAAAACCAACAGATCCGGGAAAATTTACAGAAGAGGAGCCGAAAGATCCAAGCGAGCTTCGCAAAGCTTATGATGCTGCATATGATGCTCTACAAAAACTTGAAGGTGAAAATCCAGGTGAGTTTACAGACCCTGATCCAACAGATGATCAACCTGTACCACCAACAAAACCAAGTAATCTTGATGAGTTAAAAACAGCTTGTGAAGAAGCAAGTGCAGCATTGCAACGTTTACAAAACAACCCTCCTGGTAATAATCCAGGACAATTTGTACCTGATAAAGAACCATCTCCACCCAAAAAACCTGATACACTTATTGAACAACAAGAAATGATTCAACGTCTGTATAGAGAAAAGGTTGCATTAGAAAAAGAAAAAGAAAATGCACTTGAAGCTTATGATAAAGCTATAGAAAAAGCAGAAACAGAACATGAAAGAAAAGACAAAGAAGCAGATGATGCGTTTGAAAAAACCAAAGAAGCTGCACAAAAGCAATATGATAAAACTATGAAAGACATAGCAAAAAAATATGGTGACGAAGTACCACCTGAAGAAGGTGATAGCGTATCTCCTAATGATTTATCCGAAGAAGATATAAATAATATAATGAGTCAATTAGGATTAAACAATTCGGCTCAAATTCAAAATATAATATATCACGATGATGGAACCTATACAGTTACGTATTATGACAAAGATAGTGGTGATTACAAAGAAGATATTGTCAAGCAAACAGGAAAAGGTACAAATGATCCGGGTAAGGATGATCCGCCAGCTCCTACAAAACCTGATATGTATGAAGTTCAACAAGAATCAGACAAACAAGTTCCTTCTAAAGTAATTGGAGGTTTAACAACTCCAAGACGCCAAGGCAAACAAAAATCTTAATCAAACCAACACAAATCAACTTTTTTACCCTCTCCATTGGGAGAGGGTAATTTTTCAATTTGAGAGAAATTTATTTATCGAAAATTTGAAAAATGGGTGAGGGGACAAATTTATGTATTACACTTGACAAATTCATCAACCCCTAATCCGAATTGCCGGACTCAACTATGTTTCGTCATACAATTCTACCTTCTCCCGTCGGTAGAAGGAATTTAATACGTGGACACACTTGACTACATAACAATATCATGTTTTTCTGAGCAAAATTTGCATAAATCCTTATTAATATTTTCCTCAATTACCCTAAATCCGTCACGTTTTATTAAGGGTTCTCCGCAATTTTTACAATACGTTGTTGAGGTATCAATATTTTGAACATTGCCTGTATAAACATATTTCAAACCCATATCTACCGCTATATCATAGGCTTGTTTCAAAGTTTCAAATTTAGTCGGAGTTCTGTCAGAAAATTTATACTTAGGAAAAAATGCACTAAAATGCAAAGGAATATTTTCACCTAAATTATTCAAAATCCATTCACATTCTTTTTTTATAAAATCATCATTCTCACCCTCAATAATCATTGTAGTAAGTTCAACATGGCAATTTGTTTCATTAACAGCATACTTTATCGTTTCAAGTACCGGCTTTAGGTGAGCCAAACAATTTTTCTGATAAAATTTTTCACTAAAACCTTTTAAATCAATATTCGCTGCATCCATAAGATTAAAAAATTCTTTAGCAGGTTCCGGATTTATATAACCCGAAGTAACCGCAACTGTTTTAATATCCTCCTGCCGACATAATTTTGCTGTATCAACAGCATATTCAAAAAATATAATGGGGTCATTATATGTAAATGCCACACTCTTGCATTTATAATGTTTTGCAATTTGAACTATTTGTTCCGGTGTGGTTTTATTACATTCTGAGATATCATAATTTACTTTTGTAGTATGCCAGTTTTGACAAAATTGACAACCCATATTACATCCTAATGTCCCAAAAGAAAGTACTTTTGAATTCGGATAAAAATGATAAAGCGGTTTTTTCTCAATTGGGTCAATAGCCAAACCCGTATTATATCCATAACTTTCTAAAACTATCTCTACACCATTATTTTTTCTTACATAACAAAATCCACGTTGATTTTTTCCGAGCTTGCATTCTCTCGGACATATTTTGCATTGGATTTTATTATTAACATTATTTTGATATTTCATAAAATGTATTATAATATCCGTATGGAAAAAATAAAAGAGCCTTCAGTTGCAAACAGTTTTTATTCGGGAGATATAAATATACTGAAAAATCAACTAGATGAGTTTGCGGCAAATAATAAAAATGAATATGTTTATGATACAAGAGCTGTTATTGTTCCACATGCAGGCTTGGTTTTTTCGGGACAACTTGCCTATGAAGGAATAAATCAACTCGATAAAAAAATTAAAAATATTTTTATTTTTGCACCGGCCCACAAAGTTGGGTTTGAAGGGATTTCTTTATCAAGTTTTAATAAATGGCAAACCCCTTTAGGTAACATCGATATAAATCAAGAAATTAACCAAGTACTGATTAACAAATTTGGTGCAAAAATATTTGATGAAGCACATAGAGAAGAACACTCCATAGAAATTCAACTCCCGATTATACAATATATTTTTAAAGATGTGAAAATTATTCCGGTCTTGATTGGTAGGGAAAATCCTCAAAAAATTACGGAAATAATCAGTGAATATTATAATAATAAGGATTTTGGTTTTATTATTTCTTCTGATTTAAGTCATTTTCTGACTGATGAAAAAGCTTGCAAAACTGATAACCAAACTGCCCAAATGATAGAGACAGGCGAAATTCAAGGTTTTAGATATAATCAAGCATGCGGTGCTATCGGTATCTATGGATTAACGGAATTTGCTAATAATAATAATTTTTCTTTAATAAGAATTGATATGAGAAATTCTTCCGCTGTTAACGGAGATAAAAACCGAGTTGTCGGTTATGGCTGTTGGTTTTTGTATGAAGGAAATAAAAATAATTTTATAAAAACATATTATTCCGATTATGTTCTTAAACTTTGCAAAGATGTAATAAGTTCATCTTTTGATAAAAATACTGTTTATACAGACCATTTGCCCATATTTGATGAATTGGGTGCATGCTTTGTTACATTGAAAAGAAATAAACAATTAAGAGGATGTATCGGTTCTATAGTAGCTTATCAGCCATTAATAGATGATTTAATAAAACATGCTCAAGATGCAGCTTTTCATGATCCCAGATTTTTACCTTTAGAAAAATCAGAATTAGAAGATTTAACTTTGGATGTTTCGCTTTTAAGTGTTCCAAAACAAATGACATTTACCAATGAACAAGATTTGTTAAATAAAATTGTTCCTTATAAGGATGGAATTATTATAAAAGACGGAAATAAACAAGCGGTATATTTACCTTCCGTATGGGAAGAATTGCCTGATAAAGAGTTGTTTTTAAAATCACTAAAAAGAAAAGCAGGAATGCCGCCTGACCATTTTTCAAAAACATTTCAAGTCTTCAGATTTGAAACAGAATATTTATGCAGCTAAAGTAAATTTAAATAATAAGATAGATTTAATTGACTTTTTTTAAGAAATCAGTATTAAAATCTATATGAGTAAGATTTGGGAAAAATTGTTTTATAGGAAATGCAATCACGAAAACGTAGCAACTACTGCAAATTTAAGCTACTGTCCTGACTGTGGAAAACTTATAAAAATAAATTGGTATGTTATTCGTTGTAAATGCTGTAATAAAAAAAGAATAGGATTAATCAGAAATGATATTGTTTATCCCATTGCAAGATATTGTACAAATTGCGGTTCCAATGAATTTTTTACAGAAAAGATTGATAAATTAACTTACTTTGATATAAACTATGCCGTAGCCAAAAAAGAGGTAGAAGAAGATTTGCAGGTTATTAATAAGACTCAAATTTGGGTAGACGATAAGGATATTGAAGAAATAATTTTGCGTTTAAAACTTCTGCCTCAATTTTTTTAATTAATGAGGATACGGAAAAGTCAAAAATTTGTCATTTTTTAAACTTTTTCAAATTCGACCCAATCTATATGAGAACAGGTCTTGGTACAAAGCAACACGCATACTAACCAAAAAACATTCCACTGAAATTGCGGAAAAATTAAAATTTTTCCGCAATCCCCATTTATTAAATAATTTATATTATCAGTATTCTATTATTTGCTTATTAAAAAGGATAAATACCCCTATTTACTTGAAAAAAATATATAATATACAAAATTATTAAAATTTAGTATACAAAGAATATTATTCCTCTTGACAAAAAAGCCTATTAAGGGCAAAATCTTTTTATATTATATTATATTTTTAAGGTAAATCATGGAAAAGAAAACACCGTTATATGAAAAACATATTGAGTTAAATGCAAAGATGCACCCGTTTGCAGGTTTTGATATGCCTATACAATACAAAAGTATTCTGGAAGAGCACAGATGTGTCAGAGAAAAAGTCGGTTTATTCGATGTTTCACACATGGGTGAATTTTTACTCGAAGGTGAAATTGCTCTTGATGTTTTGCAAATGCTTGTACCTCAAGATGTTGAACAATTAGGAAATAATCAAATTATGTATTGCCAACTTACAAATGACAACGGCGGTATTGTTGATGATTTACTTATATACAAATATAATGACCAAAAATATCTCCTTGTTGTTAATGCTTCAAGAGTAGATGTTGATTATAACTGGATAGCAGAAAACATAAAGAAAGAACGTTTTGTCGTTGATTTTGAAAACTTATCTGATGAATATTCGCTTCTTGCCCTGCAAGGTCCTATGGCACAAAAAGTTCTGTCTGACATGGGTTTTGAAGGTTTGCCAAAATATTATGAGTTCAAAACATATAATGATTTAATGATTTCAAGAACAGGCTACACAGGAGAAGACGGTTTTGAAATTATGGTTAAAAATAAAAACGCTTGCGAATTATGGGATGAATTGTTAAAAGTTGGCGAAAAATATGGCATTCTTCCTATCGGTTTGGGTGCAAGAGATACATTGAGGCTGGAAGCTGCACTTCTGCTTTATGGTCAAGATATGGATGAAACAACTACCCCCATCGAAGCAACTTTAGGCTGGTCTGTTGCAAAAAATAAGATAGGCAATTATAATGGGAAAAAAGTTATAAAAGCGCAGCTTGAAAATAAACCAAATAAAAAATTAATAGGCTTTATAATGCAAGATAGAGCTATTGCAAGACATGAAAATGAAATTTATCTTGATGGTGAAAAAATAGGAGTTGTGACAAGCGGAAGCATTTCTCCTACACTAAATGTCAATATAGGTTTAGGCTATATTGACAAGCCCCTTAAAACAGATGATGAAATTCAAATTATGATAAGAGGTAAATTATATTCCGCAAAAATTGTAAAACGTCCGTTTGTAGAGAAAGTTAATAAAATAATCAGATAGGAGTAAATTTATGGAAATTCCCGAAAATATTTTATGTTCAAAAACTCACGAATATGTATATCAAAATGATAACGTTTGGTATGTAGGAATAAGTGATTATGCGGTAGAACAGCTCGGAGATATAGTTTTTGTTGAATTGCCGGAAGTGGGTTCAACTTTTGAACAAGGTGAAGTAATAGGCACTTTAGAATCTGTTAAAGCAGCATCTGAAATTTATGCACCTGTTTCATTGAAAGTAGTTGAAGTAAATGATGATGCCATTGTACAACCTGAATTATTAAATGCTGACCCTTATACTCAAGGCTGGCTTATAAAAATTGAAGTACTTAATAAAGATGAGCTTGATACTCTTATGGAATATGAAGATTATAAATCAGAAGCGAATTAATGTATGAATAAATTTTTAGCACATAATGATAAAATCAGAGAAGAAATGTTAAAAGATATAAACATTTCTTCTTTAGATAATTTATTTAAAAGTATTGATATCGGAATAAAATTACAAGAAAGTTTAGATTTAGCTGAAGGAGTAAACGAAATAACGGCTTTGCAAAAGCTTTCTTCTCTCGCTAAAAATAATACAAATGCATCGAAAGCTGCATATTTTATAGGAGGAGGTTGTTATAACAAATTTTCTCCCGCTTGCATAGAAGCGCTCACTCAGAGAAGTGAATTCTTAACTGCTTATACACCTTATCAACCTGAGATTTCTCAAGGAACGTTACAAGCAATATATGAATACCAAAGCATGATTTGTAATTTAACCGGTATGGATGTTTCCAATGCAGGGGTATATGATGGGGCTACAGCTTGTGCGGAAGCAATTTTAATGGCATGCCGAATTAAAAAGAAAACAAAAGCGCTTGTTTCTTCAACCATAAATCCTAATTATTTAAAAGTTATTGAAACTTATGCCAATGCTAAAAATATTCAAATTGACGTTATTCCTAAAGTCGGAGTTAAAACTAATTTATCTTCATTAAAAGATTTAGAAACAGATGAATATTCCTCAATACTTATACCTTATACTAACTATTTTGGTGAAATAGAAGAGCTTGATAAAATAAATGTTTTTGCAAAAGAGAGCAATTTATTGTTCATTATAGCAGCAGACCCTGCTTCACTTTCTGTATTAGAAGCACCCTCTGAATTCGGTGCGGATATAACAGTCGGTGATATACAAACATTAGGATTACCAATGGCATTTGGCGGACCACATGCCGGTTTTATGGCAACTAAAAAAGAGTATATGCGCCAACTCCCCGGCAGAATTGTTGGTATGACTTTTGATAAAATGGGGAAAAGAGCCTTTACTCTTACTCAACAAGCAAGAGAGCAGCATATCAGAAGAGAAAAAGCAACAGGAAATATTTGTTCAAATCAGGCACTTTGTACTCTATCTTCAACAATTTATATGTCTGTTATGGGTCATGCCGGAATATTAGAACTGATTGAAAACTCTGCCGTAAAAGCTCACTTACTTGCAAAAAAGTTTTCTCAAATTGATGGATTTAGAGTTTTGAATGATAATTATTTGAATGAATTTGTTATAAAATTCCCTGACAGAGTTTCCGCAAAAGATTTTATAAAAAAAGCTGAAAATGAAAATATCTTTGCAGGAATATTATTAGATAATGAATTTGAAAGTCTAAAAAACTGTATATTGGTTGCTCTTACGGAATTAAATAGTTCAAATGATATTTACAAATATGTAAAACTTTTAACTGAATATGTTTCAGGAGAAAAAATTGTATAAAGTTATAAAAATTTTTTCAGATTTTTATTATGTTTCTTATAATGGTATACTCGTTGAATGCAAACTTCGTGAAGTATTAAAAAAATCAGGATTTGAACCAATTGTCGGTGATATGGTTGATATTGAAGAATATAATAAGAACTCAAACCAGGCTGTAATAACAAAAATTTATCCGAGAATAAATGAAATCAAAAGACCTAATGTATCTAATATCGAACAAATTATTATTGTTACAACCATTAAAGAACCTGCTGTTCCCTTGACTCAAATCGACAGATATTTGGCACAAGCAAAAATTTTTAATATAAATGCTATTATTTGTGTTAATAAATCAGATTTAATTTCAGATAATGAAAAAGAACAAATAATTAGTATTTATAGACAATTAGGATATAAAATTGTTTTTACCAGTGCAAAAAATAGTGATATTGCTGAACTTGAAAAGCTATTAAAAAATAAAACCAGTATATTTTCCGGCATGTCAGGAGTAGGGAAAACAAGTCTTATTAATGCTATTATTGGGGAAAATCTTAAAACAAACAATGTCAGTGAAAAAAATTTAAGAGGCAGACATACAACAAGACATACAGAAATATTTGAGTTTGAAAATTCATATATTGTTGATACTCCGGGATTTAGTTTGCTAAAATTTGATTATATTGAACCTAAAAAAGTAGAACAGTTGTTTGATGATATATGTTGTTATGCACAAGGATGTAAGTATTCTGACTGTTTACATGAAAAAGAGTCAGAATGCAATGTCATAAAAAATTCTGACAAGATTTTTAAAAGCAGATTAGAAAGTTATTATGCTATTTTACAAGAAGCTAAAAACTACAAAGAAAAGGTTAAAAAACAAGGAAAAAAATTTGAAACAAAAGTAAAACAAGTTTCTGATAAGAATATTCCTAAAATCAGTTCTCAAAAACGTGCACATTCAAGAAAAAAATTAAAGCAAGCCCTGAAAAAGAGTACTGAAATATAATATATATATTCATGACTTTTATTTAGCAGTATTTTAGTATACCAAAGCTCGATTATATTGAATTTTCGATAAAGCATAGCTCGTATGTGTAAATAACAAATGAAATAAAATTAAAACCTACTGAACTTATGAAACGGAATGAATGGCTTCGCCATCCCGAAAATTCAACCAAATGAATGATGACTTCTTTGTTATAAAAAAGGACAATATTGTTAAAATGGTACCATATTTTTGTAAAGATTACAGGTATTCAGGTGGAACAGAGTCAGATTAATTTATCACAAAAGAAGATGAAAAAAATGACTGAAGAAGAGGTTAATCTTCTTTGGCAGGAATATATTAAGGATAGAGAGAATAAAAAACTAAAGGATTCTCTTGTCGTTAATTATATCTATTTAATTAAGTATGTAGCAGGACGTATGAGAGTTAACCTTCCTGATACTATTGCTTCTGAAGACATAGAAAGTTTTGGTATTGAAGGTCTAATTAAAGCTATTGAACGCTATAGTCCTGATAAAAATACACGATTTGAAACTTATGCATTGACTCGTATCAGAGGAGAAATAGTTGATCAAATAAGGGCGCAAGACTGGATACCAAGAAACATCAGGCGGCAGCAAAAAGAAATTAATGGTGCCATCCAAGTTTTACAAAAACAAACCGGCAAAGTTCCAAATGAAGAAGAAATTGCTCAATACCTAAACACTACTCCGGAAAGAATAAAAGAGGTATTGAAGTACTCCGGGGGAGTACAAGTTGTATCACTTAATCTTCCAAAAGATATGCAGGATCAACAAACAGAAATTATTGACACAATTGAAGATGAAAAAAGCCAAACTCCGCTTGAAAAACTTGAAGAAAAAGATGCAAAAAAAGAGCTTGTTCAAGGGTTGTCAAGATTGCCAGAAAGAGAACGTCTTGTTCTGACCCTTTACTATCATGAGAACATGACGTTTAAAGAAATCGGAGATATATTAGAAATTTCAGAATCTCGCTGTTGTCAGGTACATGCCCAAGCGATTATGAAATTAAGAAATATTTTGAGTACAAATAGATTAGGATTGAGGAAGATTGTAGAATGACAGAAAATTTAAAAATAGGATATGCTCTTTCTTTGTCAACACCATCAGGTATAATTGGAGGTGTTCTTGTTACTGATGAGAAGGGTTTCCCTCTTGAATTCCAATACACAGACCCTATTTTACCCACAAAAATACAAAGAATTTTGTATGGTGCAAGTTTGGATAAATATTTGAAGGTTGATGTAATACTGGATAACCTTTTAAAAGTTTTAACTAATAAAGTTGACTTTATTATTGTTGAAGAAGATCAAATGCTTGAATATGATAATTCTAAAGCAGATATAGTCAGAATTATTCCTGTGAATAGTTCTGATGTAAAAATTGAATCTGAAATCCAAAAGAATAAAGATAATGAATATTTTATGCAATTCTCAAAAATTCGTCAGCCGGTAAGAGTTCAATTCCAAAAAAATATTGATGAATCTGACGGATTATTTGTAAAAATTTCTGAAGCAATAAAATTAATAAGCAACTATATTGATGTAACAGAACCACAAGTCAGAGTATCAAAATCATTGGATTTAATTTTGAATAAGAAAGCAGATGAATAGATTTTTTCAAAAATTTTATCACTGGATTTTAAACTTCTTTTTTGATTATGATGCAGCCATCTATTCCTTAGACCATAAAGATTTAGCTGTTCATAAATTGTTAAGTTACAAATATTTTCGGGTTAAAACAGCTAATTTTTTGGCTCAAAAACCAAAAGTAAAAAGGAAAAAGTTTAAAACCAAAGCTAATGTTAAGAATTATAAGATTATAGATTCTTCAATTCTTTTAAGAAAATATCCGCTTAATTTTTTAGAAAATTTACTAATAAAAGATATTTGGCTTGATTTCTTTGCTATTTGTAAAAATTACCTGCTTTATTTAAAAGAAAAATTTTCAAAAGTTACAAATATTGTTCTCATCTTTAATCCAACTATCAAAAAATTTGCAAAAAGAGATTTAATATTATCTAAAAAAGCGACAACAGAAAAAGAAATAATTGAAATAGAACCATACAGTAATATTTTACCTATTGAAAAATTGGTATCAATTTCTGTAGAAAAAGAACCCATGGATATATCTGTCTTTAATAAAAAACAACTTGAAATAATGAGAGAAAAACTTGCTATCTCTGCAAAATGTAAAAAATATAGTATAAAAGTTGAAAATATTTATGGAGATTTTTTCAGAAACCTTTATTCAAATGCAGAAATGCAAAAAGATAATAAAGTAATCTATAAATACAGAACCGATTTTGTGCATAGCGATGAAGAAGAACAAATATACATGTTTGTAACAGGTAAAAAAAGATATGATACAGAAATATATTCAACTATTGTTGCATATAAAGACTTAGAGTTATAAACCACTTACAACTCATCATATTAAATAATGAGCAGAAAACTTCCGGAATAAAGACATAATCCGGTATAAGATAAAGTAAAGAATAAAAATTCTTTAACTTTATCTCAAAATATATTATATAATTTTCAAATTATTATCGAATTAATTTAATTTCACAAATTAGAATTATTTTGCAGCTTTAACAGCAATATCTACCCCAGCAGGAAGATCTAATTTGAAAAGTTCTTCCATATTTTGGTTTGTAGGATAAATATCAATAATTCTTTTGTGAGTACGCATTTCAAAATGTTCTCTTGATTTTTTGTCAACGTGAGGACTTCTTAAAACACAATATATACGACGACGAGTAGGTAGAGGAATAGGACCTGCTACTTCAGCATCAAGTCTTTTTGCTGTTTCAATAATTTTTTCTGCTGATGCATCAATAAGTCTGTGGTCATATGCCTTTAAACAAACTCTGATTCTTTCTTTTTGTGCATTACTCATGATTAATAAATTTCCTTCTTTTTTATTTTATAAACTAACTTGTCATCTGCTTGTATAAAAACAAGTGGTCAAGCTTTTTGACCACTTGTTTAAAAAATATTAAGCGATAATTTTATCTACAACTCCGGCACCAACTGTACGTCCGCCTTCACGAATTGCAAATCTCATACCTGCTTCAATAGCAACAGGAGCAATAAGTTCAACTTCCATAACTACGTTATCACCAGGCATAACCATTTCGCCGTCAAATTTAATTGAACCGGTAACATCAGTTGTTCTGATGTAGAATTGAGGTCTGTAACCTGGGAAGAATGGAGTGTGACGTCCGCCTTCTTCTTTTGTTAAAACGTAAACATTTGCTGTGAATTTTGTATGAGGTTTAATAGAACCCGGTTTTGCAAGAACTTGACCACGTTCAACATCTTCTTTACCGATACCACGAAGAAGAACACCGATGTTGTCACCTGCAATACCTTCGTCTAATTGTTTTCTGAACATTTCAACACCTGTAACAACAGATTTTTTAGTTTCGCCAAAACCAACGATTTCAATTTCTTCGCCGACTTTAACTTTACCACGTTCAACTCTACCTGTAGCAACAGTACCACGACCTGTGATAGAGAAAACGTCTTCAACAGGCATTAAGAATGGTTGATCAACTTGACGTTCCGGTGTAGGAATGTATGTATCAATAGCATCCATTAATTCCCAAATTTTATCAACCCATTTATCTTGTCCTCTTTGAATAGAGGGATTAGCAATAACAGCTTCTAAAGCTTTTAAAGCTGAACCACGGATAAACGGAATATTGTCACCGTCAAATTCATATTTTGATAAGTCTTCACGAAGTTCCATTTCAACTAAGTCTAAAAGTTCTTCGTCATCAACCATATCACATTTATTAAGGAATACAACCAAATTAGGAACGCCAACCTGACGAGCTAAAAGGATGTGTTCTTTTGTTTGAGGCATTGAACCATCTGTAGCTGCAACAACAAGGATAGCACCATCCATTTGTGCTGCACCTGTAATCATGTTTTTAACGTAGTCTGCGTGTCCGGGGCAGTCAACGTGTGCATAGTGTCTTGAATCTGTTTCGTATTCAACGTGAGCGGTAGAAATCGTTATACCTCTAGCTTTTTCTTCCGGTGCAGCGTCGATTTCATCAAACTTTTTGGCTTCTGCTTTACCAGCTGCAGCCATTGTTCCTGTGATAGCCGCAGTTAATGTTGTTTTACCGTGGTCAACGTGTCCAATGGTACCTACGTTAACGTGTGGCTTAGTACGTTCAAATTTTGCACGTGCCATTTTTCTTTCTCCTTTTTTCTTTTTACAAAAGTATCTTCTATCTTAATTGCTCTACTTATTAGCCCATGACGGGATTTGAACCCGTGACCTTTCCCTTACCAAGGGAATGCGCTACCCCTGCGCCACATAGGCATGGAGGATAGAGCAAAATTGGGCAGGGCTGGGTTCGAACCAGCGTACACTCACGTGAGCAGATTTACAGTCTGCCGCCTTTAACCACTCGGCCACCTACCCTTATTTAATTTTGAAGGTACATACTACAAACAAGCCGGTGATGGGACTCGAACCCGCAACCTACGGTTTACAAAACCGTTGCTCTACCATTGAGCTACACCGGCACATTTTATATAATAGTAAGGACACACGAAAGTGTCAAGATATTCAGTTAAATTTTTTGAAAAAATTTGGCAAAAATATCTCGTGCATTAAAGTGTACCAGCTGTGCTTTTATTGCTCCTCTGTTGTTAAAGTTGCCGCCATTTCTTTTATTATTGCTGCGATTGTTTCGGGAAAATATTTTTGAAGCATTGCAGTACGAATAAAACACCTGACATCGTTTGAATTAAGATTATTTGCATTTTGCATTTCATTAACTTCTGCTACTAATTCCGCTAACCCATGTGTGGTTGCCGGGGATGAATCCAAAAAATATTGCAGCCAATATTTATCATAATTATCAACTTTTAACAGTTCCTTTTTGTAAATATCTTTGACTGATTTATTCTGAATTATCTCGTCTTGTGCTAAATGTCCCAGTTCATGTTCAATATCTGAAGTACTAATTTCTGAATTTTCACTACGTTTTAAATGTTGACCATCTACTTCTATTATGTCATCGCGATTACATTCATAGTGGTCTGAAATATCAATTCTTACATTATTCTTAATAGCTGATATTATACCTTGTGCATCTGTTTTTAACAGCAGTTTTCGTAATGTTTCCGTCATACATGAACATAATCCTTCATGACCGCTATCGGAAACCAAACATGATACATAAGCTCCGCATTTGTCTTTGATTATGAATGTTCCATCAGGTTTTTGTATTGCTGATGTTACAATAAGCTGTCCTTTTTCATCAATACTTACATCATAAGCGAGAATTTTTCCGTTAATTTTTTTTATTTGTATGTATCCGCTTTCGTCTTCTTTAAAATATTTTTCATTACTTGTATCGGCAATAATATTTCCTTCGGTATCCCGCAATGTAAA
>JAEEGL011056990.1_pt1 | contig 20044 bp, 15 predicted proteins | sample 9134231 | NCBI WGS metagenome assembly JAEEGL01 (sample SAMN16246548, study PRJNA631951) | gut metagenome | biome: gut microbiome; feature: rumen; material: fiber-attached | host: Bos | place: Iran: Karaj | collected 2018-10
GATGGGCGGCGCCAAGTTCACCTGGCCTGCAGGATGCTACGTGAACAACAAGGTGTTCCAGAACGTGATGATGGCTATGCCCACCGTGATCGACAAGACCGGCGTGCACTTCACCGCTCCCAAGGGAACCGCAGAAGAGATGGCAGCCCTCAAGGCTTCCTACGAGCACCTCTGCAAGATGCGCGACGAGATCGTCACCCTCGGCATCGTTCCTCCGGTGGCCGAATGGAAGAAGCTGAATCCGAATCTGTAAGATAAGAAAAGCCGCATCGACCGATGCGGCTTTTCTTATCTTTCCTGCAAAGTTCCGGGAATAACCTTATCTATGTAGAGAACGCCGTCAAGGTGGTCGCATTCGTGTTGGAAGATGACGGCGGTGAAGCCTTGCACGCGCTCGGTGGTGTCGCGGGGGGCCAACGCGGCGTTGGACTGGCCGTCGGCGGAGGCACCGACCAGGGTGTAAGTAATATCAATATCGCGATACCTCATCACGTCGCCGCGGAGGCCGGGGACGGAAAGGCAGCCTTCGGGGCCAGGGCAGAGGTCGCCATGGGTGGCCACGATACGTATATTCGGATACACCTCGAACGGCTCGCCGGGCTTGTCGAAGCGCTGCACGGCAACTATCCGTCGAGAAATCCCTACCTGTGGGCCGGCTATGCCCACTCCGTCTTCGGAAGGGTCCTGGACAGTGGCCAGCATGAGCGAAGAAAGCGCTTCAAATTCAGGAGACTGTAGCATAGAAGGGGTAAAATCAGCGCACGGGGTGCGCAGAACCAACGAATCATCAGGGTCTGCAATAGTCAGCACCCGGAGGATGCTGGTCCCCAGTGAATCGGTGCCGGGAATGACCGAAGAGATGATGTCAAGTTCCGAGGCTGTCCAGCCGCCGCGGGAAGAGCAACCGCCCGACAACACAACACCCAGCATGAAACAAGAAGCAAGAATAGCCGCAACCGGCACGGCGCGCATATGGATTTTCCCTTTCATTTTCTTATATTTGTAAGACACAGACATTAACCTTGCAAAAATAAAACAAAAATATGAAAAAGACCGTTCTCCAGAGTTTGTTGTTGACCGCAGGCCTGCTTTTGGCGGCCATCACCCTCGGCGCAGCCCCTTCCCCTAACAACGCACGGCTGAAAGACCGCATCTACTTCGACACGGCGGAGGGGCAGCAGTGGCGCATGTGCAACATCTCCGAGGCCGGGCAGGCCGAACGCATCTCCCAGCCAGGCTTCGACGACAGCGCCTGGATGCCCGCCCGCATCCCCGCCACCGTGCTCACCAACCTGGTGGAAAACGGCAAACTCCCGGATCCGTATTTCTCTGATAATAACCGCCTTACGAAGGGTCTCATCCCCGACATCAACGAGGTGGGCCGCGGCTACTACACCTACTGGTTCCGCACCGAGTTCGACATCCCCGCCGACTACGCCGGCAAGAAGGTCTGGCTGCATCCCGAGGGCATCAACTACCGGGCGGAGTTCTGGGTGAACGGGCATCTGTTCAGCACCCTCACCGGCATGTTCCGGGGCGACGACATCGACATCACCGAGTTCGCCAACATCGGCGGACGCAATGCGCTGGCGGTGCTGGTGTATCCGGTAGATTTCCCCGGCCGGCCCGGCAAGAAGACCTGGGGCGCTCCCGGCGAATACAACAACGGTGGCGACGGCAACATCGGCCTGAACTCCACCATGCTCATGAGCGTGGGCTGGGACTTCACCTTCTGGGATGCCGTCCGCGACCGCAACACCGGCATCTGGCGCAGCATCTCCCTCTACTCCACCGGCGGCATGACCGTCAGGAATCCGTTCGTGCGCTCTACCCTGGCGCATCCCGACTACGACGCGGCCGACCTGACCGTGAGCGTGGAGGTGGGCAGCCGCTACGTGGACAGCCCCAAGACGCATAAGGCGCGGGTGCTGGGGGAGATAACGGAGCCCGGCGGCAATGCGATCGCCCGCTTCGAGAAGACCGTGGAACTCTACCGCGAGGAGGTGCAGGAGGTGACCTTCTCCCCGAAGGGATTCCGCAGCCTGCACATCGACAACCCGCAGCTCTGGTGGCCCCTGGGCAAGGGCGAGCATCCTCTTTACTCCCTGAAAATCAGCGTGTTCGATGATGATATCCTGAGCGACGAGCTCACCACCACCTTCGGCATCCGCGAGGTCATCGCCACCCGCGAAACCCCGGACGAGAGCAAGCTCTTCGTGGTGAACGGCAAACCCATCTTCGTGCGCGGGTCGAACTGGATTCCGGAGGCGATGCTGAAGGATAACGACAAGCGCATGGCGGCGGTGCTGCGCCTCAGCGCGCAGTGCGGATTCAATCTCCTGCGCCTCTGGGGTGGCGGAATCGTGGAAAGCGACTACTTCCATCAGCTCTGCGACGAGTACGGATTCATGGTGTGGGAGGAGTTCTTTATGACGGGGGACACCCGCCATCCTCACGACGTGGCCACCTACTTCGCGAATGTGGAATCCAGCGTCAAGCGGGTGCGCAATCACCCCTGCGTGGTGTTCTACGTGGCCTCGAACGAGAGCACCGAGGTGAGCGGCACGCGCGAGCTGATAGAGAAACTGGACGGCACGCGGCCGTGGCAGCAGCAGAGCGAATGCGACGGCATCCACGACGGCAGCCCCTACGTTCAGGTGAACCCGATGTTACATTATCTGGATAAAGCCTCCCCCCGCGGCAGCCGTGTGAACGGGTTCAATCCGGAGTACGGATTCACCGGAATGCCGCACTGGACCTCGCTGCAAAGGTTCCTGAGGCCGGAGGAGATCTGGCCGATGAACCAGTACGTGTGGGACTACCTGGACGGCAGCGGTTTCGGAAAAGTAACCACCACCGTGAAGGCGCTGGCGGACAACTACGGGGAATCTTCGAACATTAAAGAGTATGGATGGCGGACTCAGCTGCTGAGCGCGATGAACTCGAAGGCCATCTGGGACGTGTGGAATTACAACAAGCTGGGCTACGGCGACCGCTTCTGCTCCGGCACCCTGTTCTGGAGCCACGCCAGCCCCATCCCCATGATAAAGAATCACATGTGGGACTGGTACCTGATCCCCACCGCATCGCTCTTCCACACCATGCACGCGCTGGAGCCGGTGCACGTGATGTTCGACTACGAGAAGAACACCGTTTCGGTGTATAACGACCGCCTGACGGCGCTTTCGAACCTGACTGTGGTAGCGAAGCTGTTCGACTTGAACAGCAAGAGCTTGGCCACCTGGACGGTGCATGGGGTGAACGTGAAGGCGGACGGAGTGGCCTGCGATGCCATCTCGCTGCGCCTGCCGGACAAGCTGACGCCTGTGCATTTCCTGGCGCTGGAACTGAGGGATGCGAAGGGCAAGCTGCTGAGCGAGAACTTCTATTGGAGGTCGACGGCTCGCTATCACGAAGGCACCCTGACGGGCCCTTGCGCATCCGGGTTCGAGAAACTGGCTACGATGCCTGCGGCGAAGGTTAAGAGTACGCTGAAGAAGCGTTCGGATGCTGAGAATCTGTATTTCGATGTGACGCTGAAAAACGGTTCGGGCAAGATTGCGTTCTTCAACGAGGTGCTATTGCTGGGCGATGATGGCCTGCCGGTGCCTTATACTTTCTATTCCGATAACTACTTTACACTGCTCCCTGGTGCATCCAAGACGGTTACGCTTGAAATCGCACGCGCCGATGCGCCTGCGAAGCCGGTGGTGCACGTGGAGGGGTGGAATGTGGCGGAAGCCACGCTGTAGTAGCGCTGGAACAGGTCGGCGAGCCATCCGGGTTTACGGATATTCTGGCGGAATTCTTCCAGGTGGGCAGCGTTGGGGGATTCCGGAATCCAGAGCTTCAGGTATCCGCCATAATCGTATTTCTCTTTCAGATGCGCGCACATGCGCTCCCAATGGCCCTCGCGATCCAGTTCCGGATAGTGCGAGAGGCCGAACTGTATGGTGCGGCGGACTATGGTTTCGCCGTCGATGATGCGGTCGGCTTCCGCTACGATGCGGCCGTAGATGCTGCGCGGTTCGTGGTCGGATGATGCCCGGTGGTCTTCTGCCGCCTGCGCCATCGTTTCTATCTGCTCTTCGCTGAACCACTTGCGCAGGTTCGTGTCTTCCCGGATGATGCGCCCGGACACCAGGTGGTGCCGCTCGCGGCCTTCTGTTAATCCGGTATCATGGTAGGCCGCTGTCGTGTAGACCATGTCGTGGTCTACATCGTAGTATTCAGCTAGTTTCAGGCTCTGCTCTATCACCGTCCGGGCATGATCTACCCGGTGCGCCTCGTCGAACGCCGCATACCGCGGAATGATTTCCGATTCTATGTAGGCCTGAAGTTCGGGATTCATACGAACTGTCCGTCTTTCATGGTGAGGGAGCGGTCGCAGAGGGAGGCGAGGGCTGGGTCGTGGGTGACGATGACAATGGTCTGGCCGAGGCGGTCGCGTAGGGAGAAGAACAGGCGGTGGATTTCTTCTTTGGTGGCGGAGTCGAGGTTTCCGGTGGGCTCGTCGGCAAAGAGAACCGCGGGGCGGTTGATGAGGGCGCGGGCGATGGCTACGCGCTGGGCTTCGCCGCCGGAAAGCTGTGAGGGCTTGTGGCCGGCGCGGTCTGCAAGGCCCACTTCTTTAAGCAGGTCCCTGGCGGCCTCGGTGGCCTCTTTCGTGCTTCGGCCGGCAATCAGCGCCGGGATCATCACATTCTCCAGAGCGGTGAATTCCGGCAGGAGATGATGGAACTGGAACACGAAGCCTATCTTGCGTCCGCGAAACGCGGAAAGCTCCCGGCTGCCGAGGGCAAGAGGGTCGGCGCCGTCGATCAGAAGGCTGCCGCCATCAGGGGTTGAAAGGGTGCCAAGTATCTGAAGGAGAGTGGTTTTGCCTGCGCCGGATGCGCCGGTAATGGCCACCACCTCGCCTTTCTCTGCGCTGAAGTCAACTCCGCGCAGCACCTGCAATTCACCAAATGATTTGGTAATGCCCTTAGCTTGTATAATTGTATTATTTGTCATTCTGAGCGAAGCGAAAGAATCTACGCAAATATAGCAAATTTTGCTATCTTTGCAGTCGACCCGGGGTGTAGCGCAGTTGGTAGCGCATCTGGTTTGGGACCAGAGGGTCGCATGTTCGAGTCATGTCACCCCGACAAAAAATTTATTATATTTGTAACATCCGATGAAAGCGTTACGGAAAATAATGGCCGTGGCACTCCTGCTCACCGCAGGGGCGATGTCCGTGTGGGCAGCGGGGGAGAGCACGACCGTGAGATTCCGTTTCGGGAAGGCCGAGGCAGACCTGAGCAAACTCGAAGCTCTTCTCGCCGGGGCAGACTCTTCCCGTATCGTCGGAGTGGAAGTCCGTGCGAGTTCTTCGCCGGACGGCCCGTACTGGGTGAACAAGACTCTCGCGCAGGACCGCGCTTCTTATATTATTAATAAGGTTAAGGAACTCTGCCCCTCGCTGGGCGACGATGCCATCAAGAGCACGGTCGTCGCCGAGGATTGGGCGGGAGTGGCCGGATGGCTGCGCCGGAGCGGCAAGGCTTGGAAGGATGAAGCCCTCAAGATAGTGACCGAGAGCGAGGCTTCCACCAGGGAAGAGAAACTGCAGGACCTTTACGCCGGAGAAGCTTGGGATGAGATGATGCGCAGCGCGTTCCCGGCGTTGCGGTCGGCAAAGGTGACCGTTATCCTTTCGGACGACGGGAAGAAGGCTGCAGAAGAGCCCGCACCTAAAGCAACGCTTGAGGTGAAGGTAGAGCAGGTTCAGAGCAGCGGTAGTTCGATCGAAATTTTGTTCCCGGCAGGAATACGTTATGTTCGTCCGGAATACGCCGATAACAGCCTTGCAATCAATCTTTTGAAGGCTGTCGTAAAAGACAACAAGCCTCTGACAATTCGTTCTTACTCTTCACCCGAAGGATCTCCCGCAGCCAACGCCACTCTCGCGAAGAACAGGGCGGAGTGCATGCGGCAGTATCTGGTCGCTGAGCTCGGAGTTCCGGCCGACAGGATAACTGTGGAAAGTTGCGGTGAAGACTGGGCCGGACTGGCCGGCGAGGTGGAGAAGAATTACAACGGCGCCAACCGCGATGAAGTTCTTAAGGTTCTTTCGGACGAGGCTCTTTCCGGGCCTCAGAAGAAGGCGGCGGTGCGCGCTCTCGATGGCGGCGCCACGTGGCAGCAGCTCATAGCCACACAGATGACCAAGCTTCGCAAGGTCGTTGTTTCTGTAGAGTAGTTACAAAAACTAATGTTACAAAAGCTGAAGCTGGGTAGCGACGCAGTTAACCAGCTTTTCGATGATTATCGGCTTGGTAATGAAGTCGTTAGCCCCTAATTGATAGCCCTTTACGATGTCTTCGGTAGAGTTGAGGGCAGACAGGATAACGATCCTTATACCGGCTGTTTCAGGGTTTTCACGCACCTGGCGAAGCACCTCGAAACCATCCACTTCCGGCATCATGAGATCCAGCAGAATGAGGTCCGGCCTCTCCTTTGCTATCTCCTCCAAAGCTATACGACCGTTCACAGCCTTGCGGATGCGGAACTTGAATTTGGAAAGCATTTTCTCTACAAGGAGAAGATTCAAGGGCACGTCGTCGACGGCAAGTACGTTATATTTGGAGAAGTCTGTCATTGCTCTTTACTCTGCCTGTCAATGGATGCAATCCACATTTTGGGAGTCATTCCGGTAATCTTCTTGAAGATGGTATTGAAGGAAGAAGCGCTAAGGAATCCGCACTGCTGCGCGATTTCTTCTTGCTTGGCCTCGCGATGCGAAAGAATATACTGCTCTGCGTAGTCTACACGCAGGATATTGATCAATTCCGGGAATCCAAGGTTGTAGGTGTTGTTCACCATCTTGGAAACATAGGTTTTATTGGTCCTCAGGCTTTCTGCAACGTCGTCCAGCGTCAGTTTAGGCTGCAGGAACACATGCTGGTCCATCATCAGGTGCTGGAACCTGCTGGCAAGGCTGTCTTCGTCCCACGAATTGGATACGGCGGAGAAGATCTTTTCTGCCAGCATAGGCAACTGTTCGGTTTTTTCTCCCGACTTCCATACATCTATATGCAGATTCTCGCCTATCTTCTCCTGAATACGCTTGAGAGCTTCTTCTTCTGCATCATCCAGCAGGTCGTTCATCATGCTCTCTACCGTTTCTGCCTTATTATCCTTATTGTAGTTGTATCTGAGCAGGATTTTGTAGTCTGTGATGTTGATAATCGGCTGATTGCCGAACAGGGCGTTAAAGCCAAAGAAGAAGGCCGAAATGAACAATAATGTGGCTGAAATCACTGCAATTAGCGTCCCATTGCCGTAAAGGTTTTCTCCGAACCCTATCCTGCCGGCCATCACGAACATAGGAATAAGGCCTACAGCCAGTTGCAAGCGGGCCAGACCGATTTTCTTTTCCTTGAAAAGGAAACTGAAGATCGAGCCAGGAATAAGTCGTTTCTGCCGTAGCGTCAGAATTACGAACAGCAGCAAGTATACCAGTTCTACCCCAAGAATGACGTTGTAGATATCCTCGGTGACCAAATGGAACAACTTATGGACTTGGTCATCGCCATCCAGCGTTTGGAATCCTATTATATATAAAAGAAGCCCACCGAAGAACAGTCCGGTAGGGAAAATGATCCAAAGGTGGCTGAGCGGATTGCTTCTGGCTGAGTGCATCAGCCTGTGCAGATATGTGATCAGCAGCGGCACGATGCTTGGCCCCGCCAGCATTCCTATCAGTGTGGTAATTATATAGAGACTAGAGCCATGCTCGGCAAGAGCATGGCAGGCTTCAGCAAATATATATGCTCCACAGGCCAGGAACAATGGCACAAATATATGGAAAGTGTCTGTTCTGGAAGCCACCAGCAGGTGAATCAATACCCAGAGCAGACATGTCGCAACCGGTAGAAACAGATATAGGGTCAGAAGCATCAGAAGTCGTCGTTGTTTTCGTAAATAGCTGTTTCCCAGTCGCTTACAGAAGCGGAGAAGGATATCTGTTTGTATATTTTGCTGAGGTCCAGCCCCAGATGGAAGGTGTATTGTTTGCCGTAGACAAAGATATTGTCCGGCAGGAGCCCGTACAGCATGAACTTGGCAACCTGATTCTTGAGGGCGGAATACTCGAAGCCGCCTATTTTGAAGGAATCCACGTCGTAGATAACTTCTACGCACTGTTTGCCGATTTCTATGTCGTCGGGTATGGAATAGTAGCGGTGGCTGTCCACCATATGGTCTACCAGGGAATCGTAACCGATGAATTTCTCATTCTCCATGCCTACACCGAGAAGCGCATCGCCCTCGAAAACCACTACAGGACGGTAGAATGCCTGCCTGTGCCAGGTTCCGGAGTTGTTGAGCACGTCGTTGATGAAAACGCCCGCCTGTGCAACGTTCGTTGCAGTAACCTTTCGTATGTGGATAAGACCCTGAAGCTGCTCGTCGGGAGTGATGTCGCAGATCTTGTATCCTATATCATTGGTTATGTGCTGGAACACCAGGGGAATCATATTCAGCTGATTTACAGCCTTTTCCACGGTTTTGGACACCAGCGGGCCAGCCTCGGTTTCCTTAACGGAATAGGGGATGGAGTAGTTCTCCAGGTTATCTGCGTAGTTGACAGACTCTACGTGAGGATAATAAGCACTGAAGGTAATCTTGTTGGATGCAGACCAGAGATAACTGTCGAACAAAGCGCTGTAACCGCTACCATCACTCTTGACCTGAGCGTTATCGAGCACAAGCTCACCGCTTTCATAGTCGATTCCCACAAGGCCGAAAGGGATTCCGGAGTCCATGGTGGCCATTTTGTCTTCGGTTTCAACCATGGATTTGGTCATCATGCCTGTGCGGGCGCGATTGACGACCTTGCCCTCACGCGTGACCATAATGTCGAAATTCATCTTCTGCTTATTGCTATTGTTGCCGCTATCGAAGGACGGGACATCGTCGATCTTTGCGCAGGATAGCACAGAAAGAAGAACAACGACAAAATATAACGCTATGTGGCAAGCTTTGTTCATATCTCGTTAGCAATAGTAATTGTTATCTACTTGCAAATATAACAACAATTTTTATAAATCCAAAATTTTCTTTTTAAAAATTGAGAAATTGTTGAAACAATTAAAAATCGCTATTTGGCATCCATAGAAGCCAGCCATACTCTTGGCGTCACACCGGTAACTCTCTTGAAAATGGTGTTGAAAGCGGATGCGCTGAGGAAACCGCTGTTCCTTGCTATTTCACTCTGCTTTGATTCGCGGTGCATGAGTATATACTGCTCTGCATAATCCACTCTCAAGGTATTAATCAATTCGGGGAAGCCCATGTTATATGTGCTGTTCACCATCTTTGACACATAGGTCTTATTGGAGTTCAGTTCTTCCGCAACGTCATCAAGCGTCAGTCTTGGTTGCAAGAAGAGTTTTTTATCCATCATAAGATCCTGGAATCTAGCCAACAGGCTTTCATCTTCCCAGGATTTATTGTTCATGTCGAGTTTTTTGCCGGCCAACAGGGCAATTTCTCCATCAAATTCGCCCGGTTGCCACTCATTGTTGATGAAATGCTCCCTGAGTTTTTCCTGAATGCTCTTAAGAGTGTCCTCGTCGGCTTCGTCGAGCAATTCATTCAGAACCTTGTCTACAGCCTCGTACTTGCCCTGTTTGTCGTGGTTGTAGCGTATCAGATATCTGAAATCGCTCCATGTGACCCTGGTGCGCACTCCGAATAGGGCATTGATGGCAAAACAGAAGAGTGATGCAGTAATAATGGCTGCTGAAGCTATGGCTACGCCCTGTTCTGCGGTGTAAAGGTTGTCCGACAAAAGGATTCGCAGGACCATGATAGATAACGGAATACAGATTATATCTATCTGGAGCCGTACTAGGCTGATCGGTTTCCCTTTAAAAACGAAGGAGAAGATATTCCCGGGGAGAATACGATTGTTTCTCAGGGTTTTTATAATATAAATCATTAATACAATGAGTTCTAAGGCAAGTACTGAATGAAGTGCCGGACCCGTGATGATATCGAAAGCTCTTCCTATTCGTGCTTCAAAATTAAGGAAGTATAAAAGGATGCCACCGGTAAACAAAACAGTAGGAACCATTATCCATATCATTGTCAACCCGCCTCTGTGCAGTTGATGCAGCAGTTTCTGCATATACATTATTATCAGAGGGATGATGCAAGGACCCGCAAATAACGATGCAATCAATGATCCGGTGTCCAGCAGGGAGCCTTTAGCAGAAGTGGCATGGCAGGCGTCGGAAAACAGGTAGACACCCACGACTATACACAGAAAGAGAAATTCAGGGTAGGTTTCTGTTCTGGAAGCCAGCATACTGTGTATAATAAGCCACAGCAGGCAGGTTGCAACCGGTAAGAAGATAAATAATGTATATGCCATATAATGTTTTGCTCTAAATATAATATATATATAAGGTATATAATGTATTTGTTGCAAATGTAATAATAATTTTCTAAAATCCAAATTATTTTTACAAAGATGAAATTTTTTGTAAAAAAGCAACAATGAGCCATAGAGCGGCGCCGGGGACGGATTTTTACATTATTATAAGAATCAAAAGAGGGGATATACGCGTATACGTATGTATATAGTAAGTTTTTTGGTGCAACGGGGGGGGGTTCTTAAAGTTTTTTAATATATGATAAAAATGCATGAATCCGAAATTTTATTTTAAAAAAAGTGAAATTTTTGTTGGAAAATAAAAATATTTGTTTTACCTTTGCCACTGGAAACGATAAGCGAGTGATTTTTGTTTGAAAAATTCTTGATGATTTAAGCAACGAACGAATTTCACACCGCATCATAGCAATAATGAAATTTTTGACGAACATTGTCGAATCGATCTCCAAGGTAGCCGTGAAGGTTGCCTTGGCGGTCGTCGTATTGTTCGCTGAAACTTTTTTTATACGCGCGCAGGAGTCCGCTGAGCGTATCTATTATCGTTTCGACAACGCCACTGTAGACGCCAACTATCTGTCTAACACTAAGGCATTTGCAAACATCGAAGCTCTTGTTGAAAACGGCAGTTTTGAGGCCTTCGAGATCGTCTCTTTCTCCTCTCCTGAGGGTAATTACGACTACAACTTCAACCTCTCCACCCGCCGTGCCAACGCTCTTCTCAAATACCTTGTCAGCCGCTATCCTCAGCTCAACGGTAAGATCAGCGTAAAGCCCACTGCAGAGGCCTGGGAGGCACTTCGTGCTTCGGTCGTGTCCGACACCCGCCTCTCTGAGAGCGCTAAGACCGCAATGCTGCAGATAATCGATTCCAATGTCTCTGCAGACGCAAAGGAAAAGAAGCTCGCCGCTCTCCAGAGTTACCGCTACCTCTATTCTAACTACTTCAAGACTCTCCGCTTTGCGGAAATCCGCTTCAGTAACGCTTCGGCAGACTCTTCTGTCGAAAATGTTGTTTCCACCGGCGAGTCCGTTGCAACAGAGTCTTCTGCTGCTGCAACAGATTCTTCTTTCGCCGCGCAGGCGGGCGCAGTCGCTGCTAAAGCAGTAGCCGGCGGCAACTCCAACAACCTTATATTCGGTCTCCGTTCCGCATCCATCGAAACCGGAGCTCACAATAACGCTGCTGTTCTCGCCAGCATCGCCGGAATGATTTCCGGTCGCAATGCAGACGAGATCGCCAGCATCGAAATCCTTTCCACCGCATCTCCCGAAGGCCCTGTCGCCATCAATAATCGCTACGCACTGCAGCGCGGCCAGGCCCTTCGCGATTATATCGCAAGCGAGTTCCCTCAGCTTGCAAACAAGATTACAGTACGTTCTGCCGGCGAGGCCTGGGAAGATCTCAGGGTCGCTGTTGAGAGTGACGCCACTCTTTCCGACGCATCACGCAGCCAACTTCTTGCAATTATCGTTTCCCCTGCTGCGGCTGACGAGAAAGAGGCGAAGTTGCGTGCTCTCCCCGAATGGAAGCACCTCTTCGACGAGGTCTTCCCCGGTCTGCGCTACGCGCGTGCCACTGTTAACTTCAATGAGGCACCTGCAGAACCGGCCGAGCCTGTTGCCGAGCCGGCAGAAATTACTGTTCCTTCCATCGCGGACGAACCCGCAATCGAAGTAGAAGATGAAATGGTAGAAGCAACCGACACACTCAAGGTGCAGGACGAAAAAGTCACTGTTTCCCCCGTCGCTCCGGTTCTCCCTACCGTATATCCCCGCTTCGCAGTATCTACAAACGTAGTTTACGACCTTTACGGGGTAACCGATGGCTTCCGCTTTACTCCCAACATCTCCGTCGAGCTTCCTCTCGGCAACAAATGGAGCACTTTCGCGGAATACACCTTCCCTTGGTGGCTCAGCAAGGCCAACGATCAGGCCTGGCAGATCCTCAAGTGGGACATCGGCGCTCGCCGCTGGCTCTCCCGCCACAACGCGAACGATCCTATGGATATCCTCTCCGGTCACTTCCTTGGCATAGACCTGGGCGCCGGATACTACGATATTGAGCCTCAGCACAAGGGCTGGCAGGGCGAATTCCAGACCGTTGGCCTCGAATACGGCTACGCCTGGAAGCTCGGCCGTGCCTGGAGGCTGGACGCCTATGTGGGCGCAGGTTGGATGGGCACTCACTACCGCTACTACGCGGGTGACTCTCAGGATGTGCACCTCCTCTACCAGCACCACGGTAAGATGCAGTGGTTCGGTCCCACCAAGGCCGGCATCAGCGTCAAGTACATTTTCCACACTAACGACAGGAGGAACGGGCGATGAAGAAGAGACTGTGGATAATCGTGCTTGCCGCCATTGCGATGCTCGCCGGATGCCAGCGCCGTCCGCTCGAGAACATCTACAGCACCACCGTCCGTGTGATAGTGAAGTGCCTGTGGACCGTGGAGGCCTACCCCGAGGGCATCAAGCCCAGCGGCGTCACCATGTACTTCTTCCGCGATGGCGAGTACTACACCACCATCACCACCGCCAACGTAGACTCCTGCACAGTGAATCTGCCCGAGGGCCACTACAAGATGTACATGATCACCCAGAGCCCTGAGGAATACTGGAAGATGCAGTTCGATCACATGACCGACTTCCACAACGCATCCACCACACTCCGCCCGACAGTTGCCACCTGGGCAACCCGCGGCACCACCGAGGAAGTGGTTGAGAACCCCGAAGTCATCTGCGCCGGCGTGTCCGACGAGTTCGAGATCACTACCCAGATGGCAGAGGACTACCAGTACTACTATTCTTACCTTAAGAAGATGATGGCCGCCTCCGGCAAGACCAAGACCAAGGCCGTGGTTTCCGAAGAAGAGATCACCTACTACGAGGAGAGGGTTGAATACTACACCATCCGCATCCCTGTGTATCCGAAGAACATCGTGAGCCAGATGTGGGTGAGCATCTACGCCAAGAACGCCGACGTGCTCAAGAGCGTACGCGCATCCAACTCCGGTATGGCCCGCACCTTCGAGCTCACCCAGGATGTCACCGGCAGCGAAGAGGCCATCCAGATCATCGACAAGTGGAACCTCATCATGGACGACGAGGCCAACCGCATCGGCCACGTTGACGGACTCATCACCACATTCGGTCTGCCGAACGGTGAAACTCCGAGCGCCAAGCGCGACTCCACCCTCAACGTGAGCGCCCTGCTGATAGACAATGCAACGGTTGCCGACTATGTGTTCAACACCGGCAACAAGATCAAACTCGTTGAACCCAACCCCGGCTACCGCGGCATGTACAGGCTGATAATCGGCAGTGCAGAGAACCCTGCGATGGATTTGCCGGATGTGAAACCGCCGGGAGGAAAGACAAGTGGCATGGACGCCACAGTGGCTGATTGGGAAGAAGGAGAGACAGTAGAGATCCCAATGTAACAAAATTGAATGTAACAAAATATAAAACAAATAAAAACAAAAAAGCATTATGAAAAAGATTATGATCCTCGCTGCCGTTGCAGCACTCGCGCTGACCGCATGCGCAAAGTTCGAAACTGAAAAGCCCGTCGTCGATGAGCCCATCGCATTCGGTGCTTACGCAGGAAACGCCCTCACCAAGGCAGGTGCTGCCGGTGAAGAGACCACTACCACCCTCCAGACCAACGGTTTCGGTGTGTTCGCATACCAGACCACCGGTGACTATTCCGCCAGTGCTACTCCTAACTTTATGTACAACACCAAGGTCAGCACCGCTTCCTGGACTTACAGCCCTATCAAATACTGGCCCAACCAGATCCAGAACGGCAACACCGACAGCCAGCCCGCTACCGCTTATCAGGCAGACAAGGTGAGCTTCTTCGCCTATGCTCCTCACGTGGCTGCAACTGCTGCCACCGGTGTTCCTACCGGCGATGTCACTTCTGGCATTACCGCCCTTACCACCAACGCTACTGCTGGTGATCCTAAGGTTACTTATAAAGTTACCAACGACCTTGACAATCAGGTGGACCTTCTCTGGGCAGTTTCCAAAGGCGCAGCCTGGACCAATGTTGCCGGCACTACCAACACTCCTACCAGCGGCAAGCCTTATCTGAACCTCCAGAAGCCCGCTATCGGCACTGCTATTCACTTCTATTTTAAGCACGCTCTTGCACAACTCAAGCTTCAGGCAGTTGCTGCCTACAATCAGGTTGAAGCAGGTGGCACTGCAAAGAATGGTGTGAAGATTACCATTAAGGAAGTTGTTCTCACCGTTCCCGGTATGACCCAGACCGCTACTCTCAACCTCAACAACACCACCGCAGACACCGCCCTTTGGGAGAATGCTTCCGGTTCTACTGACCTCACCCTCACCGTCAGTGGCGACAACCTCAACGCTGCTCTCAAGGATGGTGGTGCAGTAACCGCCGCCTCTCAGCCCGCAGGTGTTACCGGTACTGCTACCGACGTGATCGTGTCCGGTAAGTACTACACCCTTATCCCTAAGGCTGCCTCCACCACCGTCAACGTAAAGGTTACCTACTATGTAACCACCGATGATACAGACCTCGTAGGTGGCTTCAGCCGCGTAGAGAACGTGATCAGCAAGGACGTGACCTTCGCCAAATTTGACGCCGGCACCAAGAACACCATCAAGATGACCCTTGGCATCTCCGAGGTCAAGTTCGAGGCAGAAGTTGAGAACTGGGCAGACGGCACAACCCAGACCGTTGATCTCCCTATCAACAGCTAGTATAATCTTGCCTGTCCGCCCCTGACCGGACGGACGGGTCCCAAAATGTTAAAATGAAAAAAAGTAAAACAATTAAAAATTAAAGCATTATGAAAAAGATTTTCACTTTCGCTGCCGTTGCAGCCGTCGTCCTGAGCTCTTGCGCCAAGGTTGACAACTACAAAGTTTCTGCACCTGAGGCTATTTCCTTCGGTGTTTACGCTGGAAATGCCGCTACCAAAGCGGTTTCTGGAACAGATTATAGCACCATTACCAACGTCATCCTGGGTGATGCCAACAAGAGTGGTTTCGGAGTGTTCGGTTACTACACCGATGCCGCTCCTTATGCCAGCAACACCAAGGCTAATTTTATGTACAATCAGCAGGTAAAGGGAAATGGCGATGGCACTGACCCAGCTACTGCGTGGACCTATTCTCCTGTGAAGTACTGGCCCAACGAGCACGGTGCATCTGCAGTCAGCACCGACACCGACAAGCTCACCTTCCTTGCTTATGCTCCTTTCGTAGCCAACCTCCAGATTGGTACTGACAAGGGTATCAGCATCGCAGATAAGACCGGTTCCGCCGCAGCTACTGAGGGTATCATTGCAATGACCGCCAACAACGTTGCCGGTGATGCAGTCCTTACTTTCAAGGTTCCCGCTTCTGCAGAGGAGCAGATCGACCTTATGTATGGTGTTCTTGGCGCTGGTTACACTGGCCTTGACGGCACTATCTTCTCTGCTGGAGATAAAATGGAAAACCTGACCAAGCAGGAGACCGACGGCAAGATCAGCATCCTCTTCAAGCACGCACTCGCCAAGATTGCCATCGATATCAAAGAAGTTGTGGATGCAGAAGATCCTACCACCACTGTGAGCCCTGTTTCCGACGGAACCAAGGTCGTTGTCAAGAGCGTAACGCTCAAAGGCAGCAACATCGGCACCCAGGGCAAACTGAACCTCTATACCGGCGCATGGAGCGATTTCACCAACGCCACCGAGTTCTCTGTTGCTCCGCTTCCCGCAGCTATCTCCGTTGATGCAGCTCCCACTGCTTATCCTTCTATCGCCGGTGTCGATGAGGATGGTCTTGACAAGACTGTCGACCTTATGCTCATCCCTGGTACCGACAGCAAGATTACCGGTGTTGAGATTGTTTACTATGTCTGCACTCAGGATACTCAGCTTGATGGCGAGGTTTCCGTGGTTGAGAACAAGATTTCCAAGGATTTTGCCACTGCACTTACTATCGTGAAGGGCAAGCAGTATGGTCTGAACCTCCTCCTCGGCCTCACCTCCATCGATCTTACCGCTGAAGTCGAGAATTGGGATGTTATCACTCCTGCAACTGATGTTGATCTTCCTAAGAACGTTGACTAATGACCCTTTGCTCGGGCGGGTTTGACCGCCCGTCCGGGTGCCAGACAAATGAAACAAAAACAAACAAATTAATTATTTAAGCATTATGAAAAAATTAGTTCTCTTCGCTGCCGTTGCAGCTCTCGTCCTTGCCTCCTGCGCAAAGACTGAAACCTATGTTAAGGCTACCTTTGATGATGCCGTTACCTTCGGCGCCTACAGTGGCCGTACTATCACCAAGGGCGGTCCCACCGACGATATGAACCTGAAAGCTCTTGCTCAGCATGGTTTCGGTGTGTTTGCCACCTATTCTGGAACCAATGTCTTCTCGGAAGCCACTAATGATTTCATGTCCAATCAGCAGGTTACTTCTGCTGACGAAGGATCTACTTGGACCTACAGCCCTATCAAGTACTGGCCTAATCCTACCAACGGCCAGGCTGCAGACGCTCAGAAGGTGAGCTTCTTCGCCTATGCTCCTTATGCTGATGACGCCGCTATCGCAGACAATACCTATGGAATCACTGGTTTCTCCATCGATGCAACAACGAAGCACAATCTGTTGAGCTATACCTTCTCGAAGGATAAACCCAATGTGGACCTAATGTGGGGTTACAAGACCAAGACCATTGACAACACGGATCCTACTAATCCCGTTGTTACTTATACCATCAACGACAATCTCACCCGCACCACCGACAATGTGAAGTTTATCTTTCAGCACCTTCTCTCCAAGCTTGGCGGTTCCCAGGAAGGCAATACCGGGACTCCTAACCCTTATGAAGATGCCTCATATGTTGCCAACGGTCTTGTGGTGAAGGCTTCTCCGGTTTCCGATCCTACCGCACAATATGGCGATATTACTCTCGGCGACTTCGGCGGAGACAAGGGTACCAAGATTACTATCTCCAAGATTGTCATTGGCAGTGCCCCTGTGAAGGATGCTGTTAGAGATACTACCGTTACAGATATTGACGGCAACGGTATTTCCTATGCTGATGCAGACCAGACCGGTACGCTTGATCTCTACACTGGTGAATTCGAGATTACGAGTCCAAAGAACATTAAGTTCAGCCAGACCATCACCAACAAGGTTGACGATCCTGCTACTCCGGAAGATGAATCTACCAACTCCGACAGCGAACTCGCTGATTTCCTCAAGGAACCCGCAAGCGTCACCTCCTTCGCTGCTCTTCCTAAGGGCGTAGTTAAGAAAGCTATCAACGTTTACAAGGACGAGAGCAACCCTATCATCCTCGTTCCCGGCACCAAGCCCGTTATTGACATCACTGTTACCTATGTCGTTCGTACCTACGATGAGAAACTCCCTGCTGGTTACAGCGAGGTTCCCCAGACCGTATTCGGACGCATCAAGTTCGGTGAGATCAAGAAGAACACCAAGTACAATATCGTAATGATTCTTGGTCTGAACAATGTGAAGTTCGAGGCAAATGTTCAGGAATGGTCTACTGAAGGAGAGGTTTGGAATGACCTTGATGGTGACGGTGAGGTTGATCCCGGTGAAGTTACTCCTGGTTCTTCTGCTAACACCGAAATCGGTCTTCCTAGCAATCTCTAAAATAATCATTATCTTTACACCATAATGCTTTCTTGCCCACCTTGCGCCTGACCGCGCAGGTGGGTCCCAAAGGGGGCGGAAAAAGACGATGACCATGTTCGAAAAAGCGAAATACATTCTGGGGATACTCGTGGCGTGCGGGGCTCTGGCAGGCTGTTCCAAGGTGAATACGGAGCTGCCTGAGCAGGAGCTCGTGCCCGTGACATTCTCCACTTATGGGCAGCGGGAGCTTGGCACCAAGGCCAACTCCAGCTACGTGGCTCCCGGCGGAGATTTCGCGACAGGGTCGGTCGTCGGAGTATATGGTTTCTATCACGATGGTTCCACTTGGGCCGCGGAAACCGCCGCAGGAACCAATATCGCAGACTTCATGTATCACACTGCCCTCACCAAGCAGAGCGACGGCAGTTGGACCTACAGCCCCATCAAGTACTGGCCTAATGAATACGGCACAGGTGCCAATAGCGACAATGTAGACAAGCTCTCCTTCTGGGGATATTATCCCCGCGGAGCGGCCGGCCTCAACCTCTACAAGTCCGGCACCACCACCGCCTACGACAACAACACCAACGGCCTGCCGAAGGTGACCTTCACCCAGGCCGAGGACCCCGCCGACCAGACGGATCTCATGTTCACCGCCCCCCTTTACGACCTCTACAAGAATGACGCAGAGCATCACGGAGAATTGACCAATGGTGAAGTAACCCTTGTGTTCAAGCACGCCCTGGCGCTGGTAGAGTTCCAACTTGCGGAGGGTACCGGCGCAAAGCTGAACACGCTTGACCTCACCCACATAAAGAAGAGCGGCACCGTAGAAGATCCCGACACCATACCCTTCGTATGGAGCAACGTGGGTGGCGAATATACCATTCATATCGAGGATTTAAGCGTACACGAGGCCACCCTTCTCCGTCTCCTGGCCATTCCCCAGACCATAAGCGCGGACGCTACGTTCACCCTTAACTACGACATCACTTTCGCATCGTCGGATCCCACCCATCCGGATCCGATAGTGTATACCGGAGACTCCTTCTCCGTGAAGCTGTTCGACAATACCAACGCCGACCCCGCGAAGCGTTACGGCGTAACCGCGTGGGAAGCAGGCAAGCACTACATCTACAAGATTACCGCAGGCCTGGATCGCATCGAATTCGAAGAGATTGTGGAGGCCGGAGATGACTGGACGGTAGCTAATAATAACATCTCAGTTCCCGAATGATGAAGAAGAGAACGACATATATAATGCTTCTTGCTACTCTGGCGGCCATTGGCTGCGCCAAGGTGGAAACGGAGGTGGAGGACGTGCTGAAGGAAGACGAGCCTATCGATTTCTCCTGGTACGCCACGCGCAACACCGCTACCAAGGCGGATCCCACTTATTTCGTGGGGGATACCACCAGATCTAATACAGGAACCGAAAGGCATCTCAACAGCGGCACCAGCATGGGTGTGTTCGGCTACTTCCACCCGCAGACAGCAGGCGGTGCTGCCGGCACATGGCAGACAGGCGCCGGCGCATACAACGCACCCAACCTCTTCTACAATGAGCCTGTAAGCATTTCGGAATCTGCCGGGAATTACACCTACGACTACGAGCACTCCCGTTTCTGGCCCCGCAACGACAAGGACAAGATTTCCTTCATCGCTTATTATCCCTGGAACGAGCTGAACACCTCGGGTGCCGCAACTGAAAACACCATCGTGGAACCCTTCCTGGACAACCGTTCTGAGCGCGAAGGTATGGTGGGATTCTATTATGTGGTGCCGGAGAACTCCGACGACCAGATCGATTTCTGCGTTTCCGACCTATGTCTGGAGCAGAGCAAGGCTGTCTGGACAGCCAATAATGCCCAGGGGCTTACAGGCAATGCCAACGGCAAGGTGAAGTTCTTCTTCCATCACGCACTCAGCCAGATCCGTGTGAAGAGTGTGAATTTTGATACCGGCGGC
>JAEEGL012016044.1_pt1 | contig 20044 bp, 12 predicted proteins | sample 9134231 | NCBI WGS metagenome assembly JAEEGL01 (sample SAMN16246548, study PRJNA631951) | gut metagenome | biome: gut microbiome; feature: rumen; material: fiber-attached | host: Bos | place: Iran: Karaj | collected 2018-10
CACGAAGTTTGCGGGTTTCTCAAAGGCAGCCACGCCCCTGATGCCATGGCCAATCTTCAGTTTCTCTACCCGGTCATCACGGAAGATGGAAGCCCTCACCTTGAAGGGACGTGAAGCCGACGTCACCCAAAGATCCATTTGCAGCACCTTCTTCTTCATCACCGGCTGACTGGTCACCACGGCATCGAAAACAGTCTCTTCAGAGGCGAAGCCGTCACCCATGTCCGCCAACCGATGGCTCATCAGCGTAGCCCCCAGCGCAAAGACGGAAAGAAGAATCAGGGCAGACTGCAACCTATACTGCCTTATAAGAAAAGAAGTTACCAGCAACACGCCAAAAGCAACTGCCCACAGCCATGTATGAATGCCAGTGCAATCAGCAAGCCACATGCCCAAGATGAAGGCAACGGCTATTTTCAGGAAAGGATAAAAGCTTAGTTTTTGGAAAGAATGCATTTCGGAAAATAACTGTTACCTGAGCACGATACCCGTCAGGATGCGTCCTGAGTCAACACCCAGTTTACGGGCAGAGAAATAATCTCCCGATTGCTGATAGGTACAGATGCCGCTCATCTCTATTCGGTGGACACCTGTTTCTGCCAATAGCAGGCGGTTACATGCCGGAAGATCAATATGCCACTTTGCATAGCGCCTTGCTATTTGCGCCATCGGAAAGCCCGCATCCTGGAATTGTTCATACACTTCATCGCCCACCTCGAAAGCCTCCAGACTGATGCCAGGTCCCACAACGGCCTTCAGCTCTTCAGGGCTTGTTCCAAACCTTTCGCCCATGGCTTCCACGGTCTTCTTTACGATGCGCTTCACGGTTCCCCTCCATCCTGCATGAATCGCGGCAGCGGCATGATGCGCCTCATCATAAAGCAAAACGGGAATGCAGTCAGCCGTACTAACTCCGATACAGACACCGCGAACCTGAGTCATCAGGGCATCTGTCCCTTCCAAAAGTGCTGCCCTCTCCTGCTCATTCATCTCCAACAGGTCCTGCCCTATCTCCACCACATGGTCGGAATGTGTCTGATGGGGCATCAACAGCCATTGGGGCTTAATGTCCAGCAACTGACAAAGCGCCTCACGGTTTTTGGCAATGGCCTCCGCGTTATCGCCGCAATAAAGATTCACATTAAACTCTCCATAATTGCCCTGACTGTAGCCGCCATGACGCATGCTACTGAAAGCCGTCACCTTGGATGACAGCGCATACATAAGCAATTGAGGCTTATTCATCGATGTCTTCTATTTCGTAATCATCCAGGATTTCGATGTCATCATCGTCCATTTCGTCTTCATCCTGCAGCTCCACGTCTTCCCCCTCCTCCATCAACTCACGGGCAAACTGCGACATCTCCTTGTCACGGTGGACGAGCGTGTCCTCCGCGGTAATCTCCTGAAGCTTGTTACTCTCGCTGTTGAGCTCTTTCCATAACACGTCCTTCAGCTCGTCGAGTCCCGTCTGTGCAACGGCAGAGATAAAGACAATGGGGACAGACTTTTCCCCTGCCATCTTGCGGGTTAGGTCTTCACGCAGCATCTCCATGAGTTCTTCGTCGAGTAGGTCACATTTGGTGATGGCCAGCACGCGGTGCTTGTCGAGCATCTCCGGATTAAACTGTCGCAGTTCGTTCAGCAGGATATTGTATTCCTTGAAAATATCGTCCGTATCGCCGGGCACCATGAAGAGCAGCAGGGAATTGCGCTCAATATGGCGCAGGAAGCGCAGGCCCAGCCCCCTTCCTTCGGCAGCCCCCTCAATGATACCCGGAATGTCGGCCATCACAAACGACTTGTTGTCGCGATAGCCCACAATGCCCAGCGAGGGCTCCATCGTGGTGAAAGGATAGTTGGCAATCTTCGGACGTGCATTCGAAAGTGCCGAAACCAAGGTTGACTTTCCGGCATTGGGAAATCCCACCAGTCCCACGTCAGCCAGCAGCTTCAGTTCCATAATGACGGTCATCTCCTGCATGGGTTCTCCAGGCTGCGCATAGCGGGGAGCCTGATTTGTGGCCGTACGGAACTGATAGTTACCCAGTCCCCCGCGTCCACCTTTCAGCAACACCACTTCCTGACCGTCGTAGGTGACGTCGCAGACATATTTTCCCGTCTCCGCGTTATAGACCACCGTCCCGCAAGGCACATCCACATAGACATCCTTGCCATCGGTTCCATGACATTTGTCCTTTCCCCCGTTGCCGCCATGCTCCGCCTTGATGTGGCGCTGGAATTTCAGATGGAGGAGCGTCCAGTAGTTATGATTTCCCCTCAGGATAATGCTGCCGCCCTTACCGCCGTCGCCGCCGTCAGGTCCGCCGTTGGGGTTGTATTTCACATGGCGCAGGTGCATACTCCCCCTTCCGCCCTTGCCGGAGCGGCAGTAAATCTTAACGTAATCTACAAAGTTCGACTCTGCCATATTATAGACTATCCACAACCTTCACAATATCCGCGAAGATGCGGTCAAGTTCGCCCAGACCATCAATCGGATAGCGGATGCCCTCCTTCTCATACCAGTCGATGAGCGGTGCCGTCTGATTGTGATACACATCCAGGCGCTTCTTGATGGTTTCCGCGTTGTCATCGCTCCTTCCGCTCATCTGGCCGCGAAGCAGCAGGCGCTTCATGAGTTCATCTTCAGGAACGTCGAGTTCTATCATGGCAGCCACCTTGTCGCCACGCTCGGCAAGCATCTGCTTCAGGGCCTCAGCCTGCGGGATGGTGCGTGGGAAGCCGTCGAAGATAACCCCCTTATGACCGCGCCCGAAAGAATCATAGACACTTGCCAGAATGTTAATCATCAAGTCGTCGGGAATCAGTTGACCCTTGTCGATGAAAGAGGCGGCCGTCTTGCCGAGTTCCGTTCCTTTCTTGATTTCGCTGCGCAGCACGTCTCCTGTAGAGATATGGCCCAGTCCATACTTCTCGATGAGCTTATCGCTCTGTGTGCCCTTTCCGGAGCCAGGGGCACCAAAAATAACTATGTTCTTCATCTTGAGTTTTTTATCTTGAAAATCCTTTTTAACGCGTTTTTCTTTTCCACCATACCACAGATCGGGCATGAGGTCCTTCTGCTGGGCCTCCACGTCACTGGGCAGATTAGGTAAATGAACTTCTCTCATCTTCTATAACCATTAACCATTAACCAAAGAATAAATCCCTTTCAGTCCCCTTCCCTGCTGGTCGTAGTCAAGGCCATAGCCCAGAATGAAGTCGTTCGGAATCTCGAAGGCAGCATACTCAATGTCGAGGTCCACCTCCAATTTTTCAGGTTTCACAAAGAGCGTGCAGATATGCACCGAAGCAGGATTGCGGGTACCCAGCGATTCCACCATGCTCTTCATCGTCCGTCCAGTGTCCACGATATCCTCCACAATGATGACCGTGCGTCCCGTCAGGTCCTCATTGATGCCCAGCACCTCTTGTATTTTACCTGTAGAGGTCGTGCCCTGGTAAGACGCCAGTTTCACAAACGAAATTTCACAAGGAATCGTGATTTCACGCATCAGATCGGCCGCAAAAATAAACGCACCGTTAAGAACACCCAGCAACAGCGGGTTCTTCCCTTCCATATCATGACTGATACGCGCTGCCAGAACTTTCACCCGCTTCTTGATTTCTTCTTCCGGTATAGAGACACGGAAGGTTTTGTCCTTGATTTTAACTGTATCCATAGGGTGATATTTTAAAATTTGGTACAAATTTACTAATTTTCTGCCAAATAAGGTCTATGATTCCCATTATTTTTGTATTTTTGTACCCAAATGAAGATTTTTACCAGCAATCAGATCCACGAACTTGACCATTATACCATGGAGCATGAACCCATTCGCTCCATCGATCTCATGGAACGCGCAGCCAAAGCCCTGACGCGCGCCATCACTTCGAAATGGGACAATCAGAAGCCCGTGGTCGTCTTCGCGGGACCTGGCAATAATGGCGGTGATGCGCTGGCTGTGGCCCGCATGCTGAGTGAGCAGAACTATAAGGTCGCCGTCTATCTTTTCAACATCAGCAACAAACTTTCTGAGGACTGCGCCGCCAACAAGAGGCGCATCCAGGACGCCCATCGCATCAAGGACTTCACCGAGGTCATCGAGGAATTCGACCCGCCGCAGCTGGAAGCCAACATGCTGGTGATCGACGGCCTTTTCGGTTCCGGTCTCAACAAGCCGCTGGCAGGCGGTTTTGCTTCTCTGGTGAAATACATCAATCAGAGTCCCGCCACCATCGTGAGCATCGACGTGCCTTCAGGTCTCATGACCGAAGACAACACCTATAATGTACGCGCCAATATCATCAAGGCCGACCTCACGCTCACCCTTCAGCAGAAGAAGCTCGCCTTCCTGTTCCCCGAAAACCAGCAGTTTATCGGCGAACTCAAGATTCTCGACATCCGCCTCAGCGAAGAGGGAATCCGCAAAATGGACGCCCAGTTCACCGTGCTCGAAGAGTCGGAAGTCAGGGCCATGATGCTCCACCGCAACGAGTTTGCCCACAAGGGCAACATGGGAACGGCGCTGATCGTTGCCGGAAGCTATGGCATGGCCGGAGCCGCCATCCTCGCCTCCAAGGCTTGTCTGCGCTCAGGCGTCGGGAAAGTGGTGGTACGCACACCCCGTCGTAACAACGATATCATGCAGATCAGCGTCCCCGAAGCCATCATCTATCCCGACCACGACGAGAAATACTTCTCCGAGACCGTGGACAGCGAGGACGTCGATGCCATGGCGATCGGTCCCGGACTCCGTCAGCAGGAGAACACCGCCATCGCCCTCATCACGCAGATACGCCGCACGCAAGCCCCCATCGTGGTGGATGCCGACGGACTCAATATGCTCGCCAACCATCGTGCGTGGTTGCAGCAGCTGCCCAAGAACATCATCATGACGCCCCATCCCAAAGAGTTCGATCGTCTCAACGGCGGCACCTGTGCCGACAGTTACGAGCGGCTTTCCAAGGCCCGTGACATGGCTGAGCACCTCCAGGCCTATATCATCCTAAAAGGACACTATTCCGCCCTGTGCCTGCCCAACGGCAACGTGGTCTTCAATTCCACGGGAAATGCCGGCATGGCCACAGCAGGAAGCGGTGACGTGCTCACCGGCATCATCACCGGACTGCTGGCCCGTGGCTACAAGCATGCCGAAGCCTGCATGACAGGCATGTACCTCCATGGTCTCGCCGGCGACCTCGCCGCCAAGCAAGTAGGCATGGAGAGTCTCACCGCCAGCGACCTCATCCACTTCCTCCCCCAAGCGTTTAAGCGACTGAACGATTAAAGTGAAGAATGAAGAATGTTATTGAAATTTGGAATAGCCGAAAGCTTTCGTATTTCGTTTTGCGTTTTTCGTTTTTAAAGCTTTGTGTCTTTGTGTTCCATTAGTTAATTTGAAATCTTGAAATTTTGATATGAAAAAGATTCTTTTGGCAGCCATTTTGGGCTGCGGTATCTTATCAGCAAATGCCGACAATCCCGTGACCGACGGCAGTTCCTATTTCCTTCCCAAGACAGCCCTGCGCTTCACGCTGCTGCTTGAGAAGACCACCTACACCCCCGGTGAGTTCTCACAGTATGCCGAGCGCTACCTGAAGAAACCCGCCGCCTTGGAAGAACAGAAAACCTATCGCATCCTCGCCGTCAAGATGACGCCCTACGGCATCGCAGACACCTCCAAGGTCTTCATGGCCAACATCGACACCAAGCACAACATCACATCGCTCTACAAGGACGATAACGGAGTGCTCCTTGCCGTGAACTGCGACCCGAAGGAAACAACCCCCGTGACGCATTTTAAGGCCGCTCCCAAGCCCGTTAAGCGCAATCCCTACGACTACCTCTCGCAGGAGATTCTCAGCGCGGGGAACAAATCCAAGATGGCAGAGCTCACCGCCGACGAGATCTACGACATCCGCGACAGCCGCAGCCAGCTCACCAAGGGACAGGCCGAAAGCATGCCCACCGACGGACAACAGATGCGCCTCATGCTCAACAGCATGGATGCACAGGAGTCTGCCCTCCTCCAGCTCTTCAATGGCACCGAGGAGCGTGACACCTTCGAGACCATCATCAATTACATTCCCGTCAAACAAGTAGAGCGCGAGCTCCTCTTCCGTTTCTCCAAGCATTTCGGGTGCGTAGAGAAAGATGACCTTGCCGGCGTACCTTTCTATATCGACATCTACGACCAGCACAATGTTCCCGCCAATTCAGCAACCGTTGACGAGGGCGAGAAAAACAAGAACGATGCAGGCATCTGGGTGAACCTCCCCGGTAAGATGACCGTCAACCTCTATCAAGAAGAGAAGCTGGTCGAGACCTACGACGTCCTCTCTGCACAGTTCGGCCGCACCGAGCCCATGATGGGAGAGCTTTTCAGCAAGAAGATGGAAACCAAACTGCGTCTCAGCCCCATCACCGGAAACGTGGACAGCATCAACACAGAGTTGAAGAAATAATCACAGAGTCTTTCTAAAATAATGAGATGCAGAATTGCTTGTGGGATCCCGAATCTTACAGGCGCTGCAGAAATTCGGTAAGACTGGTCTTGGAGTCAAGATCCAGTTTCTGTCGGATTCGGTAACGACTTATCTCTACTCCGCGAGTGGAAATGTTGAGTAAGGGAGCTATTTCCTTGGAAATAAGATTCATCCTAATATAGCAACAGAGCATCTTCTCCTTCCGGGTAAGTGCGGGATAACGCTTGTCAAGGATCTGAAGGAAATTGTTATGCAAGTCATTGAAAGAATCTTTGAAAGCATCAAGATCATCGTCGTGCTCAAGATTGGTTTCAATCTGACTAATAAGTCTGAGAATCCTGCGTTTACTGGTGGGCATATTCTCCTCATTGAGACTATTGTTTAAACTAACAGCCGTTTTCTTGATTTCTATAAGCATCTCGTTTTTGCGTACGATGTTCATGCGGGAACGGAGTAATTCATCTTGCCGTGACCGGAGTTCCATTTCTAGTTTCTCATCACGCAAAATTTCTATTTTCTTTTCCTTTTCCTGAATCTGGTCATCCTTTTGCCGAATCAACTGCTGCTGGCTTTTATTAATTTTATGGTAAACAAAAGCAAAACATGCCAGGAAGAAAAGAAGATAGAGTAAACGTGCCCACCAAGTGCGATACCATGGGGGGAGCACATCGAAAGAAAAACTTGTTTCTGCTGACTCACTTTGTCCAGGAAGGAGCATACGCAGTTCAAAGGTATAATGACCTTCGTGGAGATTTGTGTATTCCTTTAACATACGATGGGTGTAAGGACTCCATGACTCATCACCGTTTCCTTTAAGACGATAGCTGAAAAGCACGGGACGTGTAACATCATAATTACAGGCACTATACTCAATGCGCACAGAATTGTCACGCCAAGCTATCTCAACCGGAGACTCACACCCATAGTAAAGCGTATCAGCATAATTACCGACATAGATTTTCCGGATGTAAGGCTGCATCATTTTCTTTTGGACAGCATGAGATGTTGTTGAGAGCATGGTAAAACCGTCTTCTGTCCCGATAACTGCGTGTTGACGGGCAGCATCGAGACTGATGTTCTCGAAATCTTCTATAAGATTGCCTTCGAGCCATGAATCATTTGTCTTGGCCGTCCTGCAATGCAATGCTTCGTTTGCAGCATACCAGATATTGCCTTCACTATCTTGCTGGATAAAAGTATAAACAGTAGAACCGCCAAGCCTTTTCTCCAGCTGCCCGTAGCGTACTAGCTTTTCATTAGCAGTGTCGTATCGGAAAAGTCCGTTGCGTGAGGCTATCACCGTCTCGCCATCGACAGTGGCAATACAGACATTATCACCTTTGGGCAGTTGTGCTGAATTCATTGGCTGCTGGCGTGTCACTCGTGTCAAGTCATCATTAAGTGTAAGGCGGAAAAGTCCCTTTTCCTTATTGGCCACCCATACGGCATTGGTAGGTTCCTCCACATAAAGAGTCTTGGCTGAGAGCGAAGTTCCTTCCACTTCCTCCCCTAATTGCCACTGTCCGTTCACGAACCGAAGCAGGCGAAGTCCCCAATAAGAACTTGTAAGTAACACATCTCTCCGAGCTCCGATGCGCCTGACACCCCACACGCCACGACTCTGAAAACGCTTGATGCCCTGCTGATCAATCATGATGAAGATGTTGCGCCCACCACAAAAGAGCCGCCCGTCAATAGTATCAAGACAATGAATCTGAGTACTCGTTCCTTCCACAAAACGTATTTCGCTTGGTTTATCGGGATGAATCACATAGAGTCCCTGATTAGTACCAAGCCAGAGGCTGCCATTGTATTCCACACTACAATAGCCGCTGCCAATGGGAGTCTTACGGTTGTAAAGGAAACGCAAAGGTGACTGCATCAGCACGCAATCAATACCATTGTCAAGTCCAAGCCAGAGATCGCTGTTTATATCAAAAGCAGCTGACAGGATTGACTTGTTTTGAAGACCGTCCGAGATGGAAAGCCGTTGTGAGGTATTACGTTTCAAGTCAACTAGAATGACACCATTCTGCATCGTGCCAAGTGCCAAGTGATGACCAGATATCGCCGAACAGGTAAGCCGGTCGTCGCCAGTAACGCCAATAGCGACTTGAAAAGGAGTCACTGTTTGCTGACTATAGAGCAACAGACGGTTATCCGCAGTAACAATAAGAAGTTCCCCGTCATAAGGATGCAGTCCCACCACGTTGGTTGAAGCATCAGCACTGAATCCCTTAAGCGGCTGCAGGCGTCCACCAGCCAATACAGATAGTCCGACGGAAGTTACCACGTACAATTTATTATAAACAACCGCAGAATAATAGATGCCTGCAACAGAGTGGATCTGATGGTTTTCATCGTTTACATAGAGTGCATCATCGCTCTGGAAATAGACATCACTCCCCAGTTGGAAGATATGCCACACATTCAGTTTTCTGGCTTGCTCCACAGGCTTTGAAAGCCGGGTATATATAAGACCTCCCTTCGAGTTGCGAGTGAATCTTCCAAACTGCCCCAACGCTCCCACATAGATGGTATCTCCTTTCAGAAAGACCGACCTCACTTTAGCATTGCCAGGAAGCGGATAGGTAGTCCAGCGGGCACCATCAAATTCGAGCAGTCCCTTATTGTTGGCAAAATACATCCATCCCTGACGACTCTGCGCCACCATCCAATTCTGATTACCCGAATGGTAATCCTTTCGTTCATGGTTGACAACAGGCCATTGCCACAACTCCTCAGCACTGAGAGAAAGGTGGAAGCAGAGGACCAGTATCAGCAGAAAGCTTATTTTCTTATTCACACCACAAAGATACAATAAAAAAACAAATAAAAAAATAATATACAAAAATTATTTCAAGACTTTCCTTTTCTGCGGAAATTTGTGAAACTGAAAAGCAGCAGAACAAAAACCAAAAGCCTCGATGAAATGGGGAAATATAAATGATTTGAGCGTAAGATGAGAAAGTCTTGATGTAGTCGTTATTGGCGTTTGACGTAGTTGCGATGTGGCAGAATATTTGAAACGGATGGATATTCTTTCTACTTTTGGACCAGCAAAACAATTATTACTCATTTAAAAATCATTTTATGAACCTAAAAACCATTTTTTCGAGAATGAAGCGACTGATGCTTATCAGTTGCATGATTCTTATGTGTGATGTAGGTGCATTTGCCCAAAGTATCCAGAATGTAAAGGGTACAGTGCTCGATGCCTCTACTCAAGAACCTATGATCGGTGTTACAGTACGTGAAAAAGGAACTACTAACGGAGCCGTCACCGACATCAATGGAAATTTCACGCTTAATAATGTGAAGAAGGGTGCTGACATCGTGTTCTCATACGTTGGCTATAACACCAGGTCAGTTGCTGCCAGCAGAGCATCAGGAACAATTCTGATGGATGAAGAAAAGAACGCCCTGAATGAGGTCATCGTTGTAGGTTACGGCACACAGAAGAAAGCCAATCTCTCAGGAGCAGTAAGTGCTGTTGACGGAGAAAAACTGGCTGCCAAGCCATCGAGCGATGTACTCGCTGCCATGCAGGGGGAAATGCCAGGAGTGACTGTGCTTCGCTCCAGCGGTGAACCGGGATCTGAGACATCAGGCCTCCGCATTCGTGGATTCTCTTCTGCCAACTCCACTTCCACACTCGTTCTGATTGACGGTGTCGAGGGTGACCTCTCACTGCTCAATGCCGACGATATCGAAAGCATTTCCGTGCTGAAGGATGCTGCCGCCAGCGCCATCTATGGTGCGCGCGCCGCTGCAGGCGTGGTGCTGGTAACCACCAAGAGCGGTGCCGACGAAAAGCCCCGCATCAACTACAACGGCTACTATGCCGTGAATCTCCCCGGCAATATGCCTGAGCGTTTGCCTGCATGGGAAGAACAAGCCTGGATTAACGAAGGACGACTGAACCAAGGAGGAAAAACGGAATGGAACCCTGAGCAGTCCAGCTGGGTAGGCAACCCCAACTTCAACTACCGTCCAAACAACACCAACGGACGCTGGGACGAGTTCTCTGCAACCAACTGGGTGGATGAGGGTACCAGAAATTACTCCGACCAGACAAATCATTCCCTGTCTGTATCAGGTGGCAGCAGTAAAATGAATTATCTGGTATCAGGCAACTATTTCTATAAGAATGGTATGCTGAAATACGGCAAGAACAACAACACACGCGTTAACTTGCACGCCAAGGTAAAATTCGAGCTGAATAATTATCTCGATTTCGGTGTGAACGTTCAGTATCAATCGCGGAAAAACAATGCTCCGTCAGCAGGTGCCGGTGCCATACTCAATAACTTATATGGTTCGCGCGCACGCCAGTTGCTCTACAATCCTACAGAAGACGTGAACTATCAGACCAATCCCTATAATGGTGACCTGCAGTTCAATGCCATTCAGGTGATGAAGGAAGGCGGTGTGAACGAAACCCTCTATGAGGCATTTCTCGGCAAGGGCGAACTGACCATCAAGAACCTGATGAAGGGATTGCGCATCAACCTGAGTGCCAGCCGTAGGGCAGGATATTACAGTGCACGCGCAGAGCGTCACTATTTGGTATGGTACGGCATGAAAGGAGACAACGTGCGTCAGAGCTATAATTCTCCCAATCAGCTCTTTCGTTCCAAGAACAATGATTATCACGACATGTTCGAAGCCACTGTGAACTATGAGACAAACGTCAAGCTCCACAATTTCAAGATTCTACTTGGAAGCAGTTATGAAAACTATCGCAAGGACGAAATCAGTGCTACGGCTAAAAACATGAATTCTAACGACTTCTATTCATTCAATTATTACGATTCGTCAGAAGCAACCAACACCTCGCTTAGCGACAACATCCAGCCGTGGTCTATGATGTCTTACTTCGGACGTTTCAACTATAATTTTGCTGAACGCTACCTTTTCGAAGCCAATATCCGCTATGACGGCTCTTCACGCCTAGCTCCCAGCAAACGCTGGAAGGCATTCCCCTCTGTTTCAGCCGCCTGGCGAGTGAATCAGGAGAAATGGTTCAACATTGACTGGGTTACCAACCTGAAACTCCGTGCTTCATGGGGACAGTTGGGTAACGGTGCCATTTTAGGACTTTACGACTACATCCCCACCATCGCACAGAGTACGGTTTATATGGGTGAGAAATCCTACTACCAGAGCAACTTGGCTTCGAAGGACAAGACTTGGGAGACAATCGAGACGACCAATGTAGGTATCGATTTAGGCTTCATCAACAACAAGCTTTCAGCATCATTCGATTATTACTGGAAATATAATAACGACATGCTTTCCCGCCTGCAATTGCCACATACCATTGGTATAGGCGTACCATCTGTAAACGTAGGTAAACTAAAGACCTGGGGATGGGAATTTGAGGCTAAATGGAATGACCGCATCGGCAAACTTCGCTATCAGATTGCCTTTAACATCAGCGACTCCCAAAACAAGCTTGTTGAGTACGATGGTGCTGACGTCGTTACAGCAGGAACAGTATCTCTCCTCGAAGGCTATGCCATGAACACTATCTGGGGATACAAGACCGATGGTTACTGGGGCAAAAGCAGCAGCTCCGAATATGCAAGCGAATACCAGGAGTACAAGGCGCAACATCCGGGCTACAAATCGTTCAGCGACGGTAAGGTAGGCGCTGGCGACGTTCGCTATGTGACGCTGCCTGACGCCAACGGAAGTACCGATCACCAGGTAGGTGCCGGCGATGGTACGAAAGAAAACCATGGCGACTTGGTTTGTCTGGGCAATGCCAATGGCCGCTACTTCTATGGTATCAACATCTCCGCCCAGTGGAACGGCTTCGATTTCGCCGTGATGTTCCAGGGCGTAGGCCAGCGCAAACTTCTCATTGACACGGAGGCCATCGCTCCCTTTGGCCGCACCTATCAGATGCCTTGGACCATCCACCGCGACTATTGGACAGAAGACAATCCCGACGCCTACTGGCCTCGTCTGTATAACTACAATGGTGATATGTTCAACTTCCAACCCAGCGACAAATGGGTACAGGATGCCTCTTATATAAGATTAAAGAACATCACGCTAGGCTATACCGTTCCCATATCAAAGCGATATATCCAGAAACTGCGTTTCTATGTGAGTGGCAACGACGTATGGGAGCACTCCGATATTCTGAAAGTGTTCGATCCCGAATCAGGCAACAATGTGGGACGTAATTATTATCCCTTCTTCCGTACCTGGGCCTTCGGTGTGAATGTGACGTTTTAATTAAAGAAATAAATAATCAAACAGATATGAAAACCATTGTTTTTAAATCCATTAGTGCAATATGCATATTGTTAGGGGGTATCATGTTTGCCAGTTGCGAACTGGACCGTTTACCCGAAACTGTGCTTGCCGACAACACATTCTGGAGAAGTGAGACCGACCTGCGGGGGGCCTGCAACAAACTCTACGTTGACCTTCCAGGCTTCAATCACGACAAGCGTGCCGACGACATCGTGGGTACGGCTGCCAATGCCACCTCAAGCGGTAACTGGACGGTTCCTGCCACTTCTAGTGACTGGACCAACCCATACAACAAAATAGGTGTGTGCAACAACATCATATTAAAGGCAGAGGCAGCACCCCTTTCAGATACACAGAAGAACCGGTGGATTGCCGAGGCCCGCTTCTTCAGGGCTTTCCATTACTTCGACCTAGTGCAGAAATACGGTGACGTTCCCCTTATCTTAAAACCTTTCGACTCCACCGAAGATCCCGATATCAAGATGGGACGCACGGCCCGTGAGGAAGTGATACAGCAGTGCTATGAGGACCTGAGATTTGCTGAAGAATGGCTCCCCGACATCGACAATGTAAAGAGTGATGCCGACTGGGGACGTGTGTCTAAATCAGCAGCCATGGGAATGCTCACCCGAATTGGTCTCTATGAAGGAACTTTCTCAAAGTATCATGGACTCTCCGGTGATTATAAGAGCCATCTGAAAGTGGCTGTCGATGCTGCTCAGCGACTGATCAATAGCGGCAAGCACGAGCTCTATTCCGATTTCAACCGCCTGTTCCTTTTCGACGGTGAAGGACGCAAGAACAAGGAAAACGTATTCGTGAAGGTTTACGGTCCCAACGGTGCAGGCGCTACCATTATGCACGGTAACTCCCGCCAGCTGGAAAACGGTTCCTGCATGACGCGCCAGGCCCTTGAACAATTTCTCTATGTTGACGGTCTTCCGCGCGAGAAGAGTCCTCTGGCTATTATTCCCGAAACGCGTTACGACGATTGTTTCACCAATCGCGACCCACGACTGGGCATGACCATCTACCATGTGGGCGAAGAGGCATACAAGGGAGGCTACACACCCTTCAGCAATCAGCATGGCAACGGATATGGTATCAAGAAGGGATTCATGATCGATGAGTGGACCACCAACAGCAAAGAGACCGTCGACAAGATGATCATCCGCTATGCAGAGGTGCTGCTCTCCTATGCAGAGGCACTTTACGAATATAATGGCAGCATCACCGACCAGCAGCTGAACCAGACAGTCAACGCTGTGCGTGCACGTGCCGGCATGGAAGCCCGTCTCACCAACAGTTTCGCTCAGCAGAACGGGCTCAACATCCTTGATGAAATCCGCCGCGAGCGTCTCGTGGAATTTATCGACGAAGGCTTGCGCTACAACGACATTATCCGCTGGAAAATTGCAGAAAAGGTTTTGCCCGTCACTATTCTCGGACTGAAGTACAGCGAGCTCGATACCAGTGCACAGCGCGAGGATCTTTCCGCCCGCCTCACTACTGAGGGAGGAATGTATAAGGGAAAAAAGGTTTGCGACCAGGCCGACATCTACGTCATTGAGGACGGTGCTTCCCGTTCTTTCGATCCCGGCAAGGACTACTACTATCCCATTCCCACCTATGAGATTGCAACCTCCGAGGGCAATGTGGAGCAGAACCCGGGCTGGAAGTAAAACTTGCAACGATTTATATGAAAGAAGAGTAATAATAATAAATTGAAAATAAACGTTATGAAGAAAACAATATATTCTTTGATCTGCGCACTCGGATGTATAGCCGGAATCTGGAGTCTGACAGCCTGTGACGACGACACCTGGGGCAACGACAACGAGGAGATGATAAACGTGTTCTATTTCGGTTTTGAGGACTGGGGACAACTGAAGAACGACGTAACCTACACCGTCAAACAAGGTCAGATCGTCGATATCCCGATGCAATTCTGGTGTGCGGGCGAACGCAGCTTCGATGCCATTGCCCTCTATTATGTGGACAGTAGCCTAACGCTAGGTACCGACTTCCAGATTGTCGACGAAAACGGAAACTCATTACAACCTGACAGCAATGGGGCCTTCACTATGCAGTGGAACCTTCAGTCTCCTGATGCCACCAACAACCATCGCATTCAGAATATCCGTGTGAAAGCCTTGCAGGGAAAGACCGGAAAGGTGACGGTCACCACCTTTAACCCCCGTGATGTGGACGGTGCCGGTAAGGTGAAGATCTCCAACGGTTCCAGCGATGGGATCATCTACACGCCTAACTATGCAACGGGCGAATATGAGGTGCATTGTCTGACTCAAAACTACAAGGCCGTCGTGACGATTGAAAAGTAAAAGCGCTCATAACGAACTTTGCAAGTTTGAACTATGATATATGAATTGAAAATAAGAATAATTCTTGTTGCCGTTTTCTTAGGTTTTACGGCAAGAGCAGGTGCGCAGTCCATCTGGGACTTCGCGCACCTGACTCAGGTGAAGGCACAGTTGGACAAGCCCGCCTATGCTGCAGCCTACTCGCAGCTGATGGATGAAGCCCGGCAGCAGCTCAGTAAGGAACCCCTTTCGGTCATGATGAAAGAGGCAACGCCTGCAAGTGGCGACAAGCACGACTACATGAGCCTGTCACGTTATTTCTGGCCGGATCCTTCAAAGCCCGACGGTCTTCCCTACATCAGCCGCGACGGCATCTCCAACCCCGAGCTTGAAAAGCTTGACCGTCCCAAACTGTCAAGTATGGCGATGGCCGTCACGACCCTGTCGCTGGCATGGTATTTCTCTGACGACGAGAAGTATGCTCAGAAAGCCACCGAACTGATTCACGTGTGGTTTCTCGACAAAAGCACCCGCATGAATCCCAATCTCAACTATGCTCAGATTGTTCCGGGCAAATACGACGGCAAAGGCCGCTGCTATGGTGTCATCGACGGCTATTCTCTGGTGGAGATGCTCGATGCCGTACAGTTGCTGGAGCGGTCACGCTCCTTCACCCCCAAGGACAGTAAGGCCCTGAAAAGCTGGTTTTCAAAGCTTCTGAAATGGTTGCTGACAAGCCCGCAAGGCATCGAAGAAGGCCAGCAGCTCAACAATCATTCCACGGCCCACGACGTGCAGATCATCGCCTATGCCCGCTATGTGGGCGACCAGAAGGTCATGGCCGACTATCTCACTCATTTCAGCGAGCGCCGCATTAAGGTGCAGGTTCAGCCCGATGGCAGACAGCCCCAAGAACTGCGCCGCACACTGGCTTTCGGGTATTCACAGTACAATTTGGCTCACATGATCGATGTCATGCAGATTGCCCGTAATGCTGGTTTGCAGATTGAAGGAATGCCCCTGATTGAAAAAGCCGCCGACTTCCTCGCCCTGTATTTGGGAAAACGCGTTGAAGAGTGGCCCTACAAGCAGATCAGCGAATGGGACTACAAGCAAAACGAGTTCTCAAAGGATCTCTATCGCCTGTACCTGCTCCAGAACAGCCGCCATGACTATCTCCAGCTGGCTAAGCAGCACATCGTGAAGCACTTTTCCGACCGCTTCTTCCTACTTTATTATACTCCCGACGAGACCGACCATGCCTTTGCCCAGGCCGATGCTCAGCTGCGCTTGCAACTCCGGGTGGTAGAGAAAGAACGGCAGAAAGACAAGCGTAATGCCGCCATGATGCCACGTTGTCTGGAAAAGGACGGTAACATTAGGTTGGTGAACGCCCCTGACTGGTGTTGCGGATTCTTCCCTGGAGAACTATGGCACATGTATCAGTATTCCCACGATAACTGGTGGCGTGAGAAGGCTGTTTCTAACACGTGGCTCATTGAAAATGTCAAAAACAATCGCGGCAGTCATGACCTTGGCTTCATGATCTACAACTCGTTTGGCAAGGCATGGGAACTCACCGGCGAGCAGTCCTACCGCGATGTGGTGGTGCGTGCTGCGGAATCCCTCGTCAGCCGCTACGACAGCACCGTGGGCTGCATCCGTTCCTGGTCATGGGGAACACCCGCCCGCTGGCAGTTTGCCGTCATCATCGACAACATGATGAATCTGGAACTGCTCTTCGAAGCTGCCCGTATCACGGGCGACAAGAACTACTATAACATAGCAGTCCGTCATGCCAACACCACGCTTAAGAACCATTTCCGTCCAGACGGGTCATCCTATCATGTGGTCGACTACAACCCCACCGACGGCAGCGTCATCAAGCGCATCACCCATCAGGGCATCGCTGACGAGTCGGTATGGAGTCGTGGTCAGGCGTGGGGACTCTATGGGTTCACAATGTGCTACCGTTTCACCCACGACAAGTCCTACCTCGCACAGGCCGAGAAGATTGCCGGCTTCTTTTTCTCACAGAAAGACCTGCCCCGCGACTTCATCCCCTATTGGGATATGCGCGACCCTGCCATTCCTGGCGGAAAAGGTCCTGCCGCTGACGGTGGCGTCCCCCGAGATGCTTCTGCGGCAGCCATCTTCGCCTCCGGACTTTACGAACTTGCCACATTTGCTGATTCCGCCAAGGCATCCGTCTATCGTGAGTGGGCCGACAAGATTATGGATTCACTGGAGCGTAACTATCAGCCGGAACCTGAAACCCATCAGGGATTCCTGCTTCTCCACTCCACCGGCAACTATCCTGCAAGCGACGAAATCGACGTACCCATCAGCTATGCCGACTACTATTATCTGGAAGCATTGACAAGGAGAGGAAACTGAAAAATATGAAGAGTCTGTTGACAGGGTTATGGAAGGCAGTTGCGCTGGCAGCATTGGGCATTGCAGTCCCTGCAGGCGCACAGGTTCGTACGGAACTTGCCGACGGATGGGAATTCATCCGTCAGGACATGGCAAACACATGGGAAGTTTTCCGGCCTGTGAAAGCAGGCAAACCGGAAAGTGTTCCCCTGTGGAAGCCAGTATCCGTGCCCCACTGCTACAATGCCCATGACGGCGTTGCCCCCGATGTCAACTACTATCAGGGGCCGGCGTGGTATCGTCGTTGGCTGAAAATCCAAAACCCCTATCCCAACGGCCATACGCTGCTTGTCTTCGAGGGCTGTGGTCCCAAGACGCAGGTTTTCGTCGGCAGCCAGTTAGTGGGCAGCCATGTAGGCAGCTACGACCTTTGGACGGTCGATATCACATCCTGCGGATCAGGTGAGCTGCCTTTAGCCATCAGGTGCGACAACAGCCGCGATGTGGAGATGCTGCCCTCCGACATGTCCGATTTCTGTCTCTATGGAGGCATCTGTCGTCAGGTGTGGCTCGTCTATCAGCCTGAGCATTATCTTTCCGACGTGCGGATCGACGTGAAAGACGATCATATCATCATCGACGACAGTGTTCCCCTGCAGGTGGAAATCATCGCCCCCGATGGAAAGACCGTCTTTCGTGGGGACAACAGCAAGCCCGTGCGCGTAAGGCATCCCCACCGCTGGGATGTGGACAGCCCTCAGCTCTACACCGTTCGCCTCACTTACGGCGAACAGCACCTTGAAAAGCAAATCGGATTCCGCACCTTTGAATTTCGCGACCACGGACCGTTCTTCTTAAACGGCCGCCGTCTGCTGCTCAATGGCACCCACCGCCATGAAGACCATAGCGGCGTGGGAGCAGCCATGAGCAAAGAGCAGGTACTGCGCGAATTCCTCCTCATCAAACAAATAGGAGCCAATTTCATCCGGCTGGGCCATTATCCGCAGTCCGACTATGTGCTCCATCTCTGTGACTCGCTGGGCCTCCTTGTTTGGGAAGAGATACCCTGGTGCCGCGGCGGTGTAGGAGGTAGCGGCTATCAGCAGCAGGCCCGCGAGCAACTGGAAACCATGATCAGCCGTCATCGCCATCATCCCAGCATCATTCTCTGGGGGCTAGGCAACGAGAATGACTGGCCTGGCGACTTCAGCACCGTGCTCGACACCGTGGCCGTCCGACGGCTGATGACAGGACTCAACGCTGAAGCCCATCAGCTCGACGACAGCCGGATGACTGTCATCCGCCGCTGCGATTTCTGTGCCGACATCGTGGATGTATACAGTCCGTCCATCTGGGCAGGATGGTACTCCAGGCGTTTCACCGACTACGCGCAGATGGAGCTGCAGGCCATCGGCCGCTATCCCCGCTTCCTTCATGCCGAATGGGGCGGCGACAGCCATGCCGGGCGCCATGCCGAAACGGGTTTTGACATCGAGGCTGGCGACCGCAACGGCGACTGGTCAGAATCCTATATCGTGCGCCTTTTCGACTGGCACCTGAAAGAACAGGCCAAAATGCCATTGCTCACGGGCAGCGCTTTCTGGACCTTCAAGGATTTCTGCACGCCCCTCCGTCCTGAGAACCCCATCCCCTATGTTAATCAGAAAGGCGTATGCCAGCGCGACGGCACGCCCAAGGAAAGCTATTACGTCGTACAGTCCTATTGGTCCCGTCAGCCCATGCTCCACATCTACGGCCACTCATGGCCTGTAAGATGGGGAAAGGAAGGCGAACCCCGCGAAGTGCTGGTCTATAGCAATCAGCCCGAGGTGGAGCTCTTCCTCAACGGTGTTTCGCAAGGACGCCGGCAGCGGCACATCGACGATTACCCCGCTCAGGGCTTCCATTGGAACCTCTCATTCCGCAAAGGCACCAACACGCTGAAGGCCGTGGCAGGGAACCTGGAAGACGAAATTGTATTCGAATACCAGACGGAGACATGGGGGAAACCTGCCGGCATCGTGCTGACACAAACCGATGGAAACAAGATAGAAGCACAACTCTGTGATTCCCAAGGCATTCGCTGCTTAGATGCAACCGACTGGATCACATTCTCCATTGCCGGCGACGGAGAACTCCTGATCAATCAGGGAACCGCAACAGGCAGTCAGCGCATTCAGGCAGCCAATGGCAGAGCAGCCATCCAGCTCAAAAACATCACAGGCGACTGCGTAGTGTCCGCCAAAAGCCCTGGTCTGCCCTCAGCCTTTCTCTACGTAAAAGAAGAAAAGGCAGACGCTGCAAAAACTGATCACTTACAATAAGTCTTTCGGTACAAAGGAAATAATTGGTAGAAAGCCACACTCTTGCCGAATAAGCTTCACTTATATGCACTTACATACCACTTAAGTGCACTTATATGCAATTAGCTGCACTTAGGAGGCCCATCCGCTGCTTAAATGCCGTGGAAGCGTTGTAAGAATGGCGTGGAAGCATTGTAAGAATGCCAAAGAGACAATGTAAGAATGACAATGAGACAATGTAAGAATTCAGAACATCTCAGAGCTATTTCCGTTCAAAATACA
>JAEEGL017111409.1_pt1 | contig 20043 bp, 31 predicted proteins | sample 9134231 | NCBI WGS metagenome assembly JAEEGL01 (sample SAMN16246548, study PRJNA631951) | gut metagenome | biome: gut microbiome; feature: rumen; material: fiber-attached | host: Bos | place: Iran: Karaj | collected 2018-10
ATGACTAAGGGGGTGTAGAAAATATAATACCCCCCTATAGCCCTTTTTGTTTTATATCCATAAGTGCCCTTTGCAGTTCCAGAAAGAACTAACAAAAAGAGCATTTTTATGAAACAATAACAAAATCGCGATTTTCATCGTCTTTTTCACCTTTTTTCTCAACTTTAATAAAGTTTCCTGTAGGGTCCGTAGATACTATGTAATCAATACAATTTTCAATAACTTTGTTTTCTTCTTCATTTGATAAATAAGAAGTTTCTTTCTTGAAAACTTGTTTTACACGATCAATGTAACCACAACAATTGTAACCTTTTTCAAGGTCATAGTTTAACCAGTCATCGAACTGGCTGAAAGGAGAGTATGGATTGTCTATTGTTGTAAGAGCTGTTTCTTTCATTTATTTCTCCTTTCTTTACTATCTTGAGCCTTTTGAAATCTCAGAAATTGAACTTGTAGACACACCAGTTTGATCAGCGATTTCCTGTAATGTGAAGCCTCTGTTTAACATTGCTTTAATTCTTTGCTTCTTCGCATCAGAAATAGTATTTTTGTTATGGGGGGTAGCTAGCTTCTTAAGGGTATCGGAGTCTGTATACTGTATGATCTTACGTATTTGATTAGAAGTTATTGCGCCGCTTTGAATTGCTTGCCATTCTTTTTCTGTAATTTTAATTGACGCACCCTTCTCGCCTGACATCTTTGCTCCAAATTGAATTCTACCTGATGTGAGGGCTCTTTGTGCTTCCTTACCCATAGCCTCTTTTGTCCACTCAGTTCCTTCTTCTTTGTGTTTCTTTTTCTTCTTTTGTACAGATGCTGCAGAATATAATTGTGCTGCTCTTTCCTTTGGTGCATTCTTAACAGCTTCTGCTATCTTAAGCTCTAGAGAGTCTTTCTCTGTCTTATACTTTGCCTTAGCTTCTTTGGTTGTTTCCATAGGCTTTATAGACATAGCTTCTTTTCTTGCCCTTTTAGCAAGCTCTTTCATAGAGTTAGCGTAGTCTGCATAAAGCGCTTCCTGCTGTGTACCAGAAGAAAGTTCATATGCATCTTTGACAGTTGACATTTTAGATACCTTAGTAAGATACTTCTTCTCTTCTACGGATATAATATTGCCATCCTTGTCTTTCTTAGGTTTCATGTATGTTCTACCACTTTCAACCCAAGTTTTCTCTCCTGTTTCAGGATCAATTTTTGCATACTTTCTTTCAGGTACTCTTGCATCTGAGCTTGCTCTAGAGATTAGTGTAGAAGCTCCTTTATTTGGACCGCCCTGATATTTAGCCTTTAATGCTCTTATACCATTTTCTTCTTCGCTACGAATATAATCCAGTTTATGCTTCTGAGCATCAATTACAACCATTGAATGCTTTACAGCACGCGCTATTTCATCAGGTTCTGCGCCTTTTAAAGTCATATCAGTGATTAAGTTTGATACTTTGCCCATTTCAGATTGTTTCTGCTTATCTGTCTCTATAAGCTTACAGCCTTTTCTATAAGGATAAGCATCTGAAGGGTCAAAGCCTTCAATTCCTTTTAATGTCGAAGTTTTGATTTTTACTTTGTCATTTACTGGAATTGCAACAACTGTATCACCATCAAAGTCAGCACCTGATAATTTCTGTGCAACTGTTGTGTTTATACCTATAGCATCCAAAGAGTCATTGCCTAAAAGGCTCTTTCCCTGAGGATTCTTGTTATTTACCTTTAATATAGGTATTTCAAAAGTTCCACCATGCGGATACCTGATTAAAGCAACTTCTTCACCTTGTCTAAGTGAAGGACAATAACATTCGTTGTCTTTAAGTGTATCCACCGGAATTAATACTTTTGTTGATTGTCTTGGCAAAGCTGCAGCTTTTAACTTTGTTGCTGCGCTGTCACAATCATCTGCAAAAGAATATAATAGTGATTGCTTAATGGTAGGGTTCGTTAATTCACATATTTCATTGAATTCATCTTCCTTTTCCAATTTAGCCAGGTTCAATTGCGATTTAATTAATTGAATCGGCTGCTTTGCCAAAAACTGTGATGAAAGGTTCTTGGAATAATCTTCCCAATCACTTTCTTCACGAACTTTGTTTACAACTGATATTTGATCATTACCTTTGCTATCAGTGTAATGGGTTTGACCGTTTGCTTTAATTAAAGCTCCAAAAGGGTTTTCTGGATCGTCTTTTATTGGTTTAAGTACATCCATCTTGCTGACATCTTTATGTTTATTTGTGTTAAACATTATGTCAACTCCGTCTGGAAGATCATCCGAATAAATGGCCATTCCCTTAATATAATGTGTGTCATCAACAAGAATACGACATTGAGCATATCTTGAATTACCTAAAGATATGTCATCAACGCCTCTTCTTATTTCTATTAAACCATCTCGCTCTTTTCCTCCATCTTCAGCATATCTGATTCCAACTCTTTTAGAATTGATAGATCTCGGATAAATGGTATCATTAAATGTATCGCCTTTGTCCGGAGAATAACTTTCAAGTGTTTTAATTGTGTCCAAATTATAGAACACATCTTTCCATTCAGTTCCAGGGGTACAAAGAACTTCAACTGTTGTGAACTTTCCTGGATTTGTAGCTTGCTCGACTTTGATTAAATGCTTTTCATAACCTTTGTCAACGAGCATTTCAATTGCTACATCCATTTTTGTTCTTGTTATGTTTAAGCTCTTTTCAACCCCAGAACCAACATCAACTCTACCAAGTTCGTCGACTTTTGATTGTAAGAAATCTGCTGTATTCTTAGCTGCGCCTACTCTACCAGACTCATGCTGTGAGATTGCTAATCTTACAACAGATTCATTAATTCCCATCATTCTTGCGATTTCTGAATTGCCATAGCCATGCTCTTTGTAATTAATTACTTTAGCATTTCTTTCAGACATCTCATCTTCTTTTGCTGCAGCAACTCTTGTTCGCAGGTAGGTTGATGGAACACCCCATTCTTCGCATATTTCTTTTTCTGACTTACCTTCAGCTTTAAGCCTTTTGTACTCAGAATATAATGCCTTGTTATCACCTTTAATGATTTTGGATTTAGGTTGATAAGGATGTTGATATGGATTTTCGCCCGAGCCATACTCGTATCTTCCAGAGTGTCTCGGCGTTCCATAATGGGCTAAAAAGTTTTCCATGATTTACTCCTGTTCTTTTATAGAACTAATAATTTTATCAGCTGTTATTATTCGGTCCATAATATGAACAATGTCATCAGGATCCGGTTCCATTTCCTGTATGTCATTCTGGAAATAGAGTCTTAAGATTATTTGTATTTCTGTTGGCTTAACTTTATACTCCAAACAGAACAGCGCCGCATAGATCATCAACTGTTCCATATGAACTTTTGTTTCACCAGTTTTCAAGTCATGTATTCTTAAGACATTGTTTCTGAAACAGATGGCATCTGCTGTCCCGAAGCAATTCTCAGAATATAATAGCACTTGTTCTGATTCCATATGAAATCCAATAGCATCATTCACAAACATATTCAATGTTGTTGGTTTATCTTCAAGCCTTTGATTTAGCTTGATTAATTTTGATGCTAGCTCATGCAATTCGGTCCCTCTTTGAACTGCTATAAACTTTTTGTAATAGTCAACAATCTTTGCATCATCATAACGGATCCAGTGAAATTTAGAAGCACTTAAAAATGCATGCTTCCCTTCAAAATTGTAGTGCTTTAAAAACTTCATTTAAAACCTCCTCTTCGTTTTCCGGGAAGATAAATGAAGCAAAAGACATTTCGTTCATTGTTTTCACATAATAGTCTTGGTTCGGTTGATGAAAAGCATCTTCTGAATCTTTACATTCAAGAGCTGCCCACTTAGGACCATTGACTATTAATAAATCAGGCGTTCCCTGTAGCCCATTGTTGTTTTGTTTCATAATCAAACAATCAGGAAATCTATCCTTGATTTTGTCTTTTACTGATTTTTGGAACTTTGTTTCTGCTTTCATGAGTTTCCCTCCAAAAATATAATAGAATGTTCTTTGTTTAAAAAGCGACATCCTATTCCTTCTATAAACAACATGTTTTTCGTGCGAAGCGCTAAAATGGATAAAACTTTTTCTCATTAAACAATTTCTTATTAGCAAGTGATCTTGAAATAGAAATGTCTATTGAACTCTTTGTCTTAAGATGATAGTAATACAAATCTTTAAATGGACTTGTTAATCTATCGATTCTTCCTTTTGCTTGAGTCAAAGTTTTATAATTGTACGTTTGTGAATAGAATATAATAGTGTCTGTAAGTGTACAGTTCCATGCTTCACATCCAGATGCATATTGAACAAGATAAATCCAAGAGTCTCTTTCAGATATTGGTTCATGTTTGTGACCATTCCATTCTGAGATATATACTTTGTCTTTGAAAAATTCTTTTATTGCAAATAGTTCATAATCGTAATTGTAAAATATTATTACTTTACGTTTCTCTTTTAATATGTCATATACAGCGAGCAATCTGCTGTCATCGCTATTTACTATTTTGCGCATTAGATAACACATCTCAGAACTTGTTTCTACAGGTTTGTCTTCTTCATAGTTGTATCTTGTTTTTAATAACTTAACATATGCATCTTTATTAAAATGACATATAACGTCTATATTATGAGGTGTTGCTTGCGAATTGTAATCCATCTCCACAAGTATTTTACTCTTATAGTATTCAAGCATCCTTGTATCAACATATCTTTCAATGATTGGATAATTTGAAAATCTTTTATACATTATGTGCTTTTTTGCAAACTCTGTTTTGTTCTTATAAAAGCCGTTTGCTATAAATACAGGAATATAATCAGACCATGTGTCTCCAGGCGTTGCGGTTAATAGTATCCACTTATTGTGTTTTGAAATCTTTAAGAATGTTTTAACCCATGCACCATATCCAACAACGCGCTGTTCATCAAAAATGAAAAACGCTCCTTCAATGTCTGAGTATTTGCTTATGTTATTCCAAGAATCAACAACAACTTTATTTGAATAAGAGTTTTGTTCATCATCAGTTGACAAGAGAAAATGTATCATGTCTTTTTCCCATTCTAATGAATCTCTTTTCTTAGCTGTTGTAATAATGTATAAGTCTTTTGGATTTTTCATTTTTCCAAATAGTCTTTGATGCTTTATTTTGCCACCATTGCAAATATAATAGTAAGCGAGGCTAGTAATGGACTTGCCAGAACCAACCCCGCCAACTAATACCGATCCACTTCGCAATTTATCCAATACCTCTGTTTGATAATTGCGTAATTCCATAATTAGTCCTCTACATCGCCATATTCATATTTTTCTGCAAAGGCATCTTCAATTACATTAACATACATAACTTTAATGTATGCTGCCCTTCCGCTGTTACCATTTCTTATTGAGTAGTCATAAGGACTCAACTCAACATCAACAAATGCAATCTCCGAGTAATCTACCTGATCGATTGTATCTTCATCAAGTTTAATCTTCTTGTGTGAAGTGCACATGTAAATCTTAGGAGGGAAGTTATCGAAACGACACTTCGCATTCATGTAATATAATGGCTGATCCTGAGGATCACGAGGAGGAAGCTGTTTTACGCTCCATCCATCATTAACCAACTGTTCAACCATGTGAGGCGGAACTATTACTCCAGTTACTCTGCTGCCCCCTTTGTTGTATTCAGAGGGCTTTCCTGCCAAGTTTCTAAATATCAAATTTGTGTTTTCAATTCTTAATGTGTTTTTGGCCATGTTTGTTCTCCTTTATTTATAAATTTTTAAAATGGAATGAACTCCACTTCTTTTTCATCTATTAACCATTCATAATCTCCAAATTCCTTTATGTGGTCAATAGCATTGTTGCATAAAGAAATATAATAGTCATTGTCTATGTCTTTCTCCAAATTCAACAACTTTATTTCTTCTGACTCGCGCCATCTGTAACCTTTTGTTCCACTGACAGCGTCATATTTAGTTTTCTCTTTATTCTCTCTAACAAGAAGTCCACCACCACATCCTTGTTTAATAGGACAGAACTGACCAGTCTTACCTACAAATTTGTAGTTGTGTTCACCTTCCGGAAGTTTCTCATTCATATCAAGATACATCGCTGTTGAAACAGATTTTGTCTCGCATCTATCATAGAAATCCAAATCCTCATGAGAGAACAAAGTTTTAAATACAAATGGAACAGCAAACTCTGCTCCTGTAGCTGTATATGGATGTTTGTGCTTTTTCCAATGTTTAGCATTAGCACTAGGAATATAATTGCATATGTCAAGACACTTCTCTTCAGAAGCATATTTTGCAATATATACAGCATCATTTACAAGGCACATCTTGTCATATGTAGCCTCATGCTCAAACTTGTAACCATATTTTTCGCCAAACTTCATAACAAAGTTTATAATTCCTGTGTCGGCATTTGGAATCTTAATTGAGTCTGTCTTAATATGAGCAACTGTGTAACCCTTTTCTTGTACTGCATGTTTTAAGTCAATCATGAACAAAGCCCCACGTTTAGCAACAATGTTGTCTACATTACGAGGATCTTTAAACTTGTTATCAAACTTTGCAGATGTCATGCCATAAACTGCATTGATTGGGATCTTTAAAGCATAAGCAAGATTTCCAGAATTCTCTTCTGAAATATTAAACTCTTCCATGATTTCTTTTATAACGCCATTAAATGCAGAATTAAGAAATTCTATATCCCAATGTTTTACTGATATACGTGTGTGCTTAAGTTCTGCAAATCTATCAGTATATATTGGTCCAAAGATTCCTTCGTTAATTGCAGAAGTAGGATGCATAGATTCGACATCCAATAATGCAACATTAGCATACATTCCAGGTTCGGAATATACATAGCCGCCTTCTCCAACTTCTTCTCCTCTGTAAGTGCTCTTACCATTGTTGAATTCATATCCAGGGAAGTACGGCTTGTATTCACAAGGTTCACCAAGATCTCTGTACACAAATTGGTTCTGAGGATTCTTGTCATTTCCAAATATAATCTTTGCTGTTAATGAGTTTGTACTATCATTAACACTTCCTCCTGCCAATCTTGCCAGAATCTTTCTTGCTACCCAGTCCTCTTTAAGATACTCAAATACAGCTTCTGTAGCCAGTACATCATTATCACAATATTCTGCTACTTTTGTCCAAAGCTCTTCTGGCACTGGCTGGTCCCAAGGTAATCCTAATTCTTTGTGATGTATATGCAAGTCAATCTCCCATTTCTTAAGAGACTGCTTTGTGTTACTAAAGTCATATACATCAGTATACGATACATTGTATGCCTCTCCAAACATAGCATTCTGAGAGCCATTAATGATTCTTTGTGATAAGTTAAAAAGTTGCTCATTATTGTATCCCATCATTCGAGCATACAAAATATGATTGTCATATCGCCTACAGTTGAAGCCAACCAATTTAAGTTTCATAAGGTCTTCAACTTCATTAGATGTAGGGTTGATCATCCTTACAACTTTCTTTCCTTCACCTCTATATTTCCAGTTAATTAAGAAAAGGTTAGGAAAGACTTCCACATCATAGAAGACAATATCACTATCATCTCCAGCATACACTTTGTCCGTTAATTCACTTATGTCATCAGATTTAAATTTCATCTTTCCAACTAACTTTAAACAATACTGACTATTGTTAGAACTGTTTAAAGCAAATGTCTGAATTGATGGTCTCATATCCGTTACATCGTAGTTTAACCCAGAAGCATATGCATTTTCAAGATCCTTAAATATCAATTCAATACTAGGCTTTGTATACCCAGCAATCTCTTTTTTAAGGTTTTTAATTATCAGAGACCTTAAAGCTTTCTCTGACTTTATTCCTTCAAAATTAACCATCTTCTTCCTTTCCCTTATCGGTAGTCCGGAAGAGATTGTGGCAATAGGAATATCATTACATAAACTTAGTTTTCTTCTTAAAGCAGAACCACCTTTAAATATCTTTATTTCAATGTGCTCTGCATAGATGTTACTAAGCTTTTCAAGGTCTCCATCATAAATATAATGCAAGTGAAGTCCTTGCCCACCTTTACTTACTTCTGCATAAGTTGGTGGAAACTCTGCTGCCGCTTTTAAATTTAAGTCAAGATTTTTATTACCATCCTTATCTGAAATATCAAAGTCAATTACGATGTGATTCTCTTGTGGTTTGACATAATGTAACTTATGAGTATCCAAATCTGAAAGTGATGTCTTTACGGACGCCCATTCTTTCTTTGGTGTCTCAAATTTACTTGCATACTGTGCTAAACAGTTACTGCAATAAATATCAAACAAGGAATTGCCATCTTGTTCCTTTAATTTCAGCCAGTCAGGAATATCAATCTCTTCCTCTTCTTTTTGCTGCTGTTTCTTTTCTTCGAATTTCTCCGAAATAAATCCTTTAAAATATGATCTTAAATGTTCTCCATTTTGTCCATGTATTTCTGGAATGAATTCTTTAAAATAGTTTTTAAGTTCTTCCCTAAATTTATACATAGGTAAAGTAAATGGAACAACTGACTCAGAACAATATTCTTTATACATTGCAAATGCTTGTTTTAATGTTATACCATCTTCTTTTTTAAAATATAAGTAATTATCTTCTACAAAGTTAAAGAACGGGTCTGTTGTGAACATCATGCTTAACGGTTGATAAGTGTCATAATAATGTTTTCCAAGTTTCTCGTAAATATCCAGACAATGTTTTGCAATTGCTCCTCTTTGGAATTCAATGCTCTTCATTAATCTGTTGTACTTTGTTATCGAAAGTTTATCACCAGTTGGTACAACATCAATTACTCTTCTTATTAAACCTGATTTTGCATCGGTTATCTTGACCGGCTTATTTGAAGCCATAAATAAAAAGCATTTAGGAATTATAGTAAACTCAGATTTAAACTTCTCATTAACAATTATACCTTCGTGAGATATAATACTATTAAGTAAACTATTATCCTCAATTCTTGACAAATCACCATCATGCTGTATAGCAATCAGAGGATTGTTCTTGAAAGGAGTCGTTGAGAAGCCTGAGGACGAAGCTGTCAAAGCTTTCGCATCAAATATCACAGAATACCCATCAAACAATTTGTCAATAATATTAAGTACTGTTGACTTACCTGATCCTGCCTCACCATAAAACACAAGAAACTTTTGAATTGTTTTTGCATCTCCAGATATGATGGAACCAATTGCCCATTCTATCTTTTCTCTTTCTGCAGGAGAATATAAAGTGCCAACAAGTTCATCCCAAGAAGAATAGTCGCCATCTTCAAGATTATAATCTAACTTTCTAGAAGCATAACTCTCTTTAGTTGTAACATCATTTGCAAATGTAATATTTGTGTCTAAATCCTTTGCATTATCAGATACTCTGGAAAGAAAACGTTTAAACGCATCCCAACTACCTGTATTATAGTTTTCAAGTAACTTAACTTCAAATATACTATCAGGATGTTTTTCTCTTATTTCTTCAGCTTTATTTCTTAATTCTCTATCCACTAACGGCACTACATCGTACTCATCCGTAGACCAGAGTTTCGTATCATCATTCCAGATTGCATAAAATGATTTACCTCGGACCATTAAGTCTTTAGAGTGACCGACCTTAAAGACTGGAAGTATCTCATATCTAGAATATCCATTCTTTTTAGTCGTTTTAATGTCAACGTTAAAAAAGTCCATATTTTTGCTTCCTTTTTGCTCTATCCCACCAAATCCGAAAATTTCCTATTTCTTTATATATTTTTTAAAATTTTTCTCGCACAATTAATATAGAGTGGGAAAATGGGATTTTGGGATAAATTTTGCCGTTTTTAGGCCATTTTTTGCAGTTTTTAACAAAATTGCTCCGAAATCCAACTTTGCATCTGATACCAGATTTCTAGTTTTTTCCAGGATTTGGGAAAATGGGATACACGGAACAAACTTCCTTCACCATTTTTACCGTACTTACGGTCTAAAAAATTCTCCAATTTCTGAGCAATTTCATCATAATTTATGTTAAAATCTAACATATCAATTAACCCTAAATTATCAATCATTGTCCAGAATACGTACGGAGTATAGTTAGTTTCACCATCCCATAGAATATCTTCTGAACACCTAACTGATAATGCAACCATCATTTCTAAAATCGAACAAGGGTCATCCTGACTTCTGACAGAATATCCAAATTGATCTTCAAATACATTTCGAAGATTTATTCCATCTACTGCTCTATTTTTGTCCATCCTTACTGACCAGTGGAATTCCGTGTTATACAAAATATCCATTAGTTCATTGTAGTCTTGATGACCCTCATCACACACAATACCACACAACCAGTTTAGATAATCATCTCTTTGCTTAGTCATCTAACCCCTGTTCTGCGTAAGACATGTGTTCGACCGTAATGTGATACAACACTTTAAGGTTATCGTTCAAAATATAAATAGGCTCTTCCGGAGTATCTGTATCTAGATTGTCAGGTGAACCTATCAAAATATCAACGTTCTCAGCAACCTGCTCTGTCTCTTCATCATACAAAACATTGTCTGCTTCATAGTAGATCATGAACTTTGTTTCATAACCCTTAGGAGTGTCCTCCCAATAAGACTCATCCACTACACGGATTACATCTTTCTTTTTCTTCCTCGAAGTAGACTTCTTAGTACTAGTACGCTTACTGCTGTTGCTATCGAAGAAATCGTTATAAGCAGTATGATCTGCCTCGGTCTTATTTTTGTAGATGTCACTGATCTCTTCGTAATTCGCCTGAATACCGGCATCTTTTTCTTCTTTAAGGTCTTCCCTGATTTCGTCATTACCTTCTTTTTGATCTTCGGGTCTATCATGCTTTTTACCTTCCTTCTTATTCATTCTGGCATAGTATTCGGCCATGTCCTGAATTTCCTGATCTGCTTTAGTCTTGTAGAAGTTCTTGCAGTAGAAGAAAGCCGAAAGACCGCCTCCGGCTAACCCTACAACAAAACTTATACCAGCAGCTATCGCTGTTTTGTTAACTGCCATAAATATAATCCTCCTTATTTTGCTGCAAGTTTTGTCTTACCGATGATAACACCATCAATGTTAAATTCAAGCAAGATTCCCAGGTCATCATCACCGCCATTGAGAATCATGTGATTTGTAGGCTTGTAGATACCGAACGAAATCTTCTTCTTAAGATTATCCGGATCGTCTTCATCTAATACCCAACCATTGACCTGTCCGGCATCTGTGATAGGTATACCAAGTGCTTCATAGACATCGTTAAGGAACAAATATCCATTGACGGAAAGAACCTGATTTGCCCAGTTCTCTATTCCCTGAAGAAATTCAAGATTTGCATCCCAATCCGGCTTGTACTTCATCGGATCCTGGAATAAAAATGAAGCGCAAGTTGCATCAAAGAACTTCGAAGTATCGTTCGGACTTAAATCATTAATCTTCTCGTACTTCTCCTTCTTTTTCTTGCCTTTTTCATCTGTGTATTCCTTTGTTTCTTCTGTTATGTCATAACGAAGTCTACGGTCCTCTTCCTCACCGTACTTAGCCACTACACGCTTTCTATATGCCTTAAATGCAGTGTCTACAGCTATGTAAGCAGCACTCAATGATGCAACACTCTTTTCAAGGTTGTTAATCTTTGTCTGCATTACACAATGCTCACCTACTAAGCATGCAATTGATGTAGCACCCAATACAACAGAAGGAGCATAGACCTTTGCAATGTTTGCAACAGTTCCTATGTTGTTGATTAACTTGTCACGCTTGTGAGTTGTTGAACAGTTGTATCCAGGATCTAACTCAATTGCTTCATCAATAAAACGCTTGTTTGTCTTATGCTCTTCAACAATATCTTTTGCTTTTAACGTAGCTCTTGAAGCTGTAATAACAGTTCCAATACCTGCTGCAATTCCGCCAACAAGAAGAATCTTATCACGGTTGTTCTTTAAAATATCAATACTACCATTAGCAGTATTCATCAGATAAGAAAACATATGTCCTCCTTAATTCTTTACTATTTTTTCAAGTTTATCTAATTCGTCCTTAGCTTTGTTTATCTGGTCAAGAATTTCGTTTCGCTTAGCGATAACATCTTCTGACCTTATCTCATCCATTGCATCTTTGTCAATCTTGTTGGATTCGGGTAAATATGCTGAATACTCGTCAAGTTGACTAAAATATCTAATTGAAGACCAAGTCCATCCCCAGCCCTTTTTAGGACTGTAAATATCAATCTTTGGTTCAATATGGATACCTGGATGGTCTCTAAATATCTTAAATAGTTTATCTTCATATATGTTTTTATGAAGAATGCTTGACTCTTGAAGAAGATTATTTATCTCTCCAGCCAAATGTTTGTCATCTTTAAAATATATAATCATCGCCCTGTATAGAACCGTCCTTCCTCATCGTAATCAAATATTGTTGCCTGTCTTTCTTTAGGATTTTCCTTTACAGGCTTCTGCCCTTTCTTTTTCATAGAAAAGTAAACAGCCATAACCTGATTGTCACTCATGTGAGCAACTTTGTCCACCCAACGCGGACCAGGATACATTGCAAGGATGAATTTCCTCATTTCGTTTATGTTCATATGAATATAATCCTCCTAATCTAAAGATTCGGGTTTAGGCATGTGGATAATGATACCTTCTCCATTAGCCCTTAAATAAGCACCTGAAAGATCGTACCAACCCCAGTTGTGATCTTCCTTTTCTGGTGTTTCACCTACAGCATCGTAGAAGTCACCTACAGACACGTAATTGTACTTGTTTAAGTAAATACGCATCTGTGTAAGGACATCTCGTGCACGACATTCGGTGTCTCTACGGCTTTCACCGTTGTTGTACTCGATAAGTATGTCTTGGCAAGAATATCCACCAATACCACCTCTACGGCGTTCTATCCTATCCTGCTGTACATTGTTGTTTGTTACTCTGTTCGAATAACCGTTGTACAGGGAACTGTAGGGCGTGATACGCCTTATCGTGTTGCTTCCTCCAGAATATCCATACCTTCTTCCGTTATCCGGGCCAAAAAGTAATGCATTGAAGCCATCGGAAAGTACATTTTTAAAAGAAGGCATAACAACCTCGTGAAAGAACCACGAGCCAACTTCCTGAATATCATTGACAATGAGCTCGGATAAGATCTTATCGCCAAATGATTTCTGGACTTTTCGACCCGTAGTAACTTTCTCGATGTGTCTTTCCTGAATATCATTTTGCTGAGGAGCTGAATCTCTATAATTCCGTATCTCCATCAGTAGTTTCCTCCTTTACTTCTTTGAAGTTTGATTCGTTGAACTGCATCTGTTCCTTTTCATGGTCCTTGTTGGCTTTCCATGTACCAATGAAATATCCAGCAAGACCAGCAAAGCCTGCTGCCAAAGTAAATCCAGCAAGACCTTTAGCAAATCCCTTGAGATATCCCTGGTTGTAGTTAGCCGTCTCCATGGTCTTAATCATGTCGGTTAACATGTCCGTAGGAACATTTGTGGTTCTTACAACGTTCTTAGGCTTCTCAGGCCTTCTTACATTGTTCGATTTGTAGTAGTTTCTGTCCATATACGATCTCTGCATATGTCTGTCCTCCTTTATTTAAATCCAAGGGGCCTACGTATAGCAAGCCCCCATACCAACATAAATATCAATTATTCTGCAACTTCTTCATCAATCTCATCGATGAAATCATCGTCAAAATCATCCTCAACGCGGCAAGCCTTAGCGTTCTTAGCATTCTTAGCAATTGCCTTAGCCTTAATGAACTTACCAAGCTTGATACCTCCAAATACTGCCCATCCAACGATTGCTACAGATCCTGCAGCTGCTACGCCAAGAAGAATACCAGAAGCTACATTGCTCTTATTGCAAGGGTTAACTGCGGGAAGCTCAGGCATCTCAGGGATGTTTGCTAATCCGTCCTGAATAGAGTTCTCAAGGTTGTTCATTGCGTTTACGTAATCCTGATTCATTGTGTTGTTTTCCATAATTTTAAATCTCCTTTTAAATATAATAGTTTTTTATTAGTTACCAATATTCAATTTTTAATAATAAATATGCCTGTGATTAGGCTTTGGTGGAAGGCTATATACCAGCTTAAAGCAAGGCAGGCCATTCTTAGTCACTCCAGTTTCATCATAGTGAACATAGATAGGATATCCTTCTTCCCATCCACAATCTTCACCATTCAGTACCTCAGATAACTGGAATGTATTATCATTGCTGAATGAAAGAGATACATCGTTAAGAATGCCGATCCATTCGTTGAGAGACACGCTCATTGCTGAATGAAGTCTAAGATTCAACTCCAGTGTAGCTTCGTTTATCTTCTCTTTCGTAGATAAGAAATCCTGACCAGTTAATTCGTCCTTAAACCATACAATATAAGTATGTGGATCCCCATGCATTTCCAACTGTTCATGAATATCATCTTTCTGAGCTCTTACCTCTTTGTCGAGTTCCTCAGCCTTTTCCTTACCGAGAACCTCTTTTGCCTTATCCCTATATATTCTCAGCGTCTCAACTGATACTTCTGCAAGCGCTGTTGCTGCGGCCAAACGCTTTGCTGAAATATCATAGGATTTTACTAAGCATATTACACTACCTGCTTCAAGTACCGCAACAGGAACGTAAAGAGGTAATATCTTAGTAAAGTACTGCTTTGCAAGCCACTTTTTGTCACGAGCTCTAGGATCTTTGTGAGTGTTCATGACTATTTCACTTGCTTTAAATGAAGCGAAGCTTGTCATACCGAGAGCAGCTACGCCTAATCCGATTCCGCCAAACAACAATATCTTAGGACTATTTTTTCTTAAAATATCAACACTGTCATTGGCTGTTTCCATTAAATTCATGTCCATTCCTCCTTTATTTAATAGAAAAACTTATGCTTGATAAAGCTTCTGTACTTCTTGATTACTTTATCAAACTCGAGTTCAACAGATGTATCGCCGCCTGCGATAACATTTGAAATATCATTTACTGAGGTCTTGTACTGTACACCGAGTTTATTTATCTCAATGTACATCTTATCTTCCGGCTCATTAATAGTGCATCGTACTGAGCCATTAACCGTGTTCTTCAATCTGTTGAAAAAGCTTATTGAAAAGCTTTTAAAGATTTCGTTCTCATCCATATTCACGCATACCTCCTTTCATATTTATTTTATCAAAAAACCTGAGGAACTGTTAAAAGTCCCTCATTTGGTTTCTAATAAATATCTTTAATTAATAGTGGTTGTTTCTCCTATTGTCATAATATTGTTTCTCGATCTGCCTCTGCCTCTTTGTCTCCTGCCTAATCATGTAGGCCATTTCAGCTTGCATCTCTTCCCGCTGTTGGGTCAATTTTCGTTGCTGATAATTACTATCAGCGCGCTTCATTAAGAAGCCTGCCATTGACAACCCTCCTACGAGAAGTGCTGCTAAACCTCCAATGCCTCCTGCACCGATAGTCAGTAATTCTCCGTAATCTCCGATTGTCATCTTGTTTTTTGACATATAGGATTCCTCCTTTCTGTTTACTTCATATAGTCGCTGCAGAAAAAGCGTAAGGAGCTGTAATAAATACAACTCCTTTTTTCGCCGTTTAAAAAGCTATTTCTTGTAAGATTTGATCTTCTCTGATCTTGCCTGCAATCTGTCTGCATGCTTCTGCATGGGCTTGCTGCTCATAACACCGGACTTAATCTTGTCCTTGTTTGCTGCTGCAAATCCAACACCATAACCTGCTCCAAATGTTGCTGCTGTTTTGAAAAAACCTTTCATATTTGTTTCCTCCTTAAAATATCTTTTCCGAGGTCCTTATCGCCTCATATAGACATTGTTTTTTATGCGAATAAGGAAAAGTGTGAGGAACTGTTAAAAGTCCCTCACTTAGCAAAGAAAACAAATATCGGTTACGAATTAACCTTATGTATATTATTTAAAATACTGTCCTAATAAAAATCCGAATGCTGTTGATAAAAACGTAGGTAAGTTTGCTACAAAGATAGTAACAACTCTTGTCGCTACTAACTTAAAAGCCTTTATACCTGCGGATATCAATAAGATTCCTAATGCTAATAATATTAAAACTATTCCTAAAATAATTTCTATAATAAACATGTAATCATCTCCTTTCTATCTTTTGTTTCCTTGCTATATAGCAATTGCAAAAAATGCGAAAAGAAAAAATGAATGTTTTTAAATATAATCTACTATTTTTGATTAATAACATTCATTTCTATAAACAACGTGTTATTCGTGCGAAAAGCCTAAGGAGATGCATAAATATCAATACATCTCCTATTGCTTTCAATATTCAATTGTCTTAGAAGTTATCTTTTTTCATAAGGTCGTTAAACTGTGATTCAATAAGTTTGCTATTGGATACACCAGTTACAATACCTTTCTCCTGCATTAACGCGTTAAGCTTCATGAAATCCATCTGACTCTTTGCCTTTGATTTGTGCATCAAATACGCTCCTAATAAGCCTCCACCAAACGTCGCTAAAGGCGTAACGATAGATAATCCTATCCTAATACCGTCCTTAACCTGATTTGCCTTGTCCATCTTAATACGATGGTTTAACTCGATTGTTTGAGCTTTCTTGTAGTTGTTGTCAAATATCAACCTGTCGAGCTCTGCCTCGTCGAATCGTTCCTGTCTTTCTCTGTCATAAAGACTTTTTTCCTTCTCAAATTCGAATTTTTCTTTTTCGAATTCAAGTCTTGCTCGTTCAAATTCGAGCTTTTCCGATTCTCTTTTGTCAAGAGCTTCATTTTTCTCACTCTCAACACCGAGTTTTGCCTTGTCAATCTCAAGTTTATCAGAATCAGTATCGATTTTGGCCATATCGACCGCCATCTTTATTGCCTCTGACATTGCTTTGGTTTCGGCTTCGAAGTCTGTTTCACCATTTTCTAATTTTGTCATGATGGATTCATAGCTTCGCGTTGCCAAATTGGCAGCAAGATCCGGTAATGATGTTACCTGGTCTTTCTCAATTGTTGTGTTTTCTGTGTTCTCTGCCATTTTTAGTCCTCCTTTTTAATATAATTGAGATAACTTCTCATAATACTACTTGGAATTGTTGCGAGATACCTTTATAGGATATCTTTCCTTCTGCCACTGGGCATAACCGCCCTTATCCTTGTACTCGACACAAATATCATCTATTTTGTCGCGTTTGTGGGTAGGCCATAGGGCCTTTCTGTTATCTCTGCCAGACATCTGATGGATGCTGCCAGCTGATAACTTAGGTTCTAATTCGTTTTCAGCATCACTTACCGCGAACGCCTCTCTAACTGTCATGCTTGCCATTTTTATCCTCCTCATGTTTAAATTTCAGTTTGACATACACACCTTCATCTACTCCAAAATATAAAGGCTTACCAGAGAGTAGTGTTGCTATCTCCTTGATGTTAATAGTGGTGGTTATCACCTTTTTAAAAGGATGGTCTAATTCAGTTTTCATTTTTCATCGTCCTCCTTATTAAATAATTCTTTCAGTGTAGGACACTTACCGAAATCAATAGCTTTCTGACAAGGCATGCACATGCCAGTACAGATCCCTTTAAATATATTGCCATGGGAATTATTGTCGGAAAGCCACATACATTCATCTACTGCTTTCTTAATTACTTCTTCAGAAATATCATTCATTAGTTATTCTCCTTAATATGCTTGTCTAAAATCTGATTAAATTTCATAATTCCATAGGCAATGCCCGTCTGAAAATCTTCGTCAACAAAGCCTAAATCTAAATCTTCTATTTCTGACTTAATATCTTCAAGTTCTTTAATAATTGATAAATCTTTTTCAAGAGATTTTATAGCAACTTCTTTAGCATCAAAATATGAATCAGTATCTGGAGTTGCATTAAATGGTTGCTTTAATCTTTCTAATGCTTCTTTAGTTGTCATTGTTACCCCCTTTCAGTTCAGACAATTTCTTATTTACACGAATTTCTACCGCTTTTAGTTTTTTAATTTCTTTTGCAAGTTCTTTCTTGCGTTTAGAAATCATTTTCTTGAGGTAAAATGCCTCCTTTCCTTTTTTGCAATAGTATGCCTCTCCACAACCTTTTTTACTATTAAACCACACATTCTGTGTTGTTCGGCAACTTTCTGCTGATTCTATTTCAATATCTCCATTATCGTATAATAAAACTTTTACCATTTCATTTTTCATTTCTTTTTCTCCTCATAATAATCAGTATCACCCATAATATTGGTTAACCATTTACAGTTTACGCAAGGCACTTCTGCCTCTTTTTTATCAGAATATATGCACTTCTGGCATGTAGGATTAGGTGCGTCCATAAATATCCTACGTTCTTCAGGATTCGGCATTGTCATCTTTGTTTTCCTCCTTAATATACTTGTCTATAATATGAATAGCAACCTCTTGATCTAATAAATAATACATATCTTCTTTTTCAAATTCTGCCTTTATCTTTTCAAGCTTTTCCTGTAATGTCTTTTGCGGTTTGACAGATGGCAATTGCATTAACTTTGTCATGTTGATTATTCTTCCATCATCCCAACCTTTAACCCATGTTTTTTTATTTTCGTAATATTCATATGGGATCTTATATTTAGTGTTCATATCACATAAATCAAGCACTGCCTGTCTACTTATCATATCTTCGTAAATATCATTCATTGTTACTCTCCTTTCGCTCAAATTCTTTGCAATAATATCTTTCGGCCGCCATATGTATGTTATATGATATAGATTCTGGATTAGTGCAACGCGAATTATTGTAATTATCAATCTCAGCGTGCTTGCAGTTGTAACAGCATTTCTTACTAGGATCCACTACAATATCTTCCTTATCTACATCGTTAAGACCTTCGGACCACCATACTTCAAGACGTGCTTGACATGTACAGCAAAGATCATATGCCCTAAAAGCAAAAAGTTGATCCGATTTACCAACATACAATTTCGGATTTGGATTTTGTCTTTTTTCATATAAAACGCCACAGCGATCACATTTAAAAGCTTGTGCCATGCTATTTTCCTCCTCTCGTAACTACAGATATAACAACATTCTTTGTAACTACTTTAAGATTACTTTTCTTATAGTATTCAGTGTATCTCCAACCTGGAAACGTAACTCACCAGATGTCGTCATCTTGATTTGATACTATACCTATTTTTCCAAAGAAGTCGTCTCCCTTCTTTTTAATCAGGACAAATTCGCCTACATCAATTTTATCCATAAATATCATTCCCCCTTTATCATTGCTTCGTACTTATCCCTCTTTGCCAGTACGTTCTTAGTCGTTTCAGGTATTATTCCTTTGGACTTACAGGACTGCAAATATCCAGCACCACCTTTATAGGCAGTGATGGCTTCCCATTCCTCGTCGTAATCAAGAAGGAGATTTCCTAATATCTTTATTCCCATCTCGATGTTACCTTCGGGCGTATGAGCATTAAGACCGTATTCAGTTGCTTTTTGACAATTGTCGGCAGATAACTGAAAATATCCATAGTATCTTGCACCGCCTTCTTCCCCACCAAGGACATCTTCGTTGCCAATATCTTCTCTGAATGACGACTCGGTTTCCATGAGAGCAAAAGCAAGCGAATAAGGAACTCCATAAATATCACAATCAGCAAACACTTCTACCTGAAGCTCATGAGAAAGAGGAATGTCTAAATATCCATCGAAATCTGGAAGGTCTTCGTACAGATCTTTAAAGATGTCTTCATCTTCTTTTTTCAAAAGCGCTGTCTCTATTTCCTCAACAGTAGCTGGGTACGTCTCTCCTACTTCTACTATTTTATCTACGATCTCTTCTTTTTCTTCCTCTGAAATATCAATTACTTCTTTGGAATGCTCTATGACTTTGTTAATTTCCTTTTGGTCAGCTCCATTAAGAGTCATGTCAACTATTAAATCCGAGCATCCTGAAATATCATTGGGAAGGTCTTCAGGATCTATTTCCTTAATTTCTGTTTCGTACATAGATTCGTTTAAAGCCTTTTCATCGTACTTCTTGCCGGTGTACAGAATACTCCAAATTACCATTCCTGCACCTATTACCACCATTATTGATCCTATTATCATTA
>JAEEGL011571228.1_pt1 | contig 20042 bp, 27 predicted proteins | sample 9134231 | NCBI WGS metagenome assembly JAEEGL01 (sample SAMN16246548, study PRJNA631951) | gut metagenome | biome: gut microbiome; feature: rumen; material: fiber-attached | host: Bos | place: Iran: Karaj | collected 2018-10
ATTTGAACCTGCAACCCCTTGGTCCCAAACCAAATGCTCTACCAAGTTGAGCCACTTCCCGATGGTGGAGAATGAGGGACTCGAACCCTTGACCCTCTGCGTGCAGGGCAGATGCTCTAGCCAACTGAGCTAATTCCCCATGGCAATGATAATTATATATTAAAAAAATATGTTTGTCAACCAAAATGTATTAAAAATGGCTTAAAAAAACGAAATGTATGATATAATTCTATATAGAGGTGTTATTATGAATGGAAACAAAGCAATAACCAAAAGAGATGTCGATTTTGCAAAATGGTATACCGATATTGTTACAGCTGCAAAATTAGCTAGATATTCTAACGTTAAAGGATGTATTATTTATGAACCAAATGGTACTGCCATATGGGAAAAAATTCAAAGCATTTTAGATAAAAAATTTAAAGAAACTGGACATAGAAATGTCCAAATGCCAATGTTGATTCCCGAAAATCTATTAAAAAAAGAAGGAGAATTAGTAAATGGATTTGCTCCTGAAGTTGCCTGGGTAACAGAAGGAGGAAACAAAAAACTTGATGAAAGATTATGTATAAGACCAACTAGTGAAACAATATTTAGTGATTACTATCACGAGGTTGTAAAGTCATATAAAGATTTACCATTAAAATACAATCAATGGTGTAATGTTATGCGTTGGGAGAAAGAAGCACGACCATTCTTAAGAGGCAGAGAATTTTTTTGGCAAGAGGGACACACAGTTCATGCAACTAAAAAAGAAGCTGAATTAGAAACTAGAGGAATGTTAGAAGTATATAAAGATTTTTTTGAAAATTATTTAGCAATTCCAGTATTAACAGGATTAAAGACTGAAAAAGAAAAATTTGCAGGTGCTGAATATACTTTAACAGTTGAAGCACTTATGTATAATGGTGTAACACTTCAATCTGGAACAACACATTATTTTGGCCAAAAGTTTTCTAAAGCATATGACATTAAATTTGTAAATAAAAACAATCAATTTGAGTATGCGTATCAGACATCATGGGGGGTATCCAATAGGATGATTGGGGCATTAATTATGGTCCATAGTGATGATGCTGGATTAGTATTGCCACCAAGAATAGCGCCAATACAAGTAGCAATTATTCCAATTGGAAATGAAAAAAATGTTATGCAATTAGCCAATGAATATAATGAATTATTAAACCAACATGGTATCACTTCATTTATAGATGATACCGAAAAAACACCTGGTTTCAAATTTGCAGAAGCCGAAGTTAATGGGATCCCAGTAAGGATAGAAATTGGCCCAAGAGACTTAGAAAATAAACAAATTACTTTTGCTAGAAGAGATACATTTGAGAAAAAACAAATATCAATTGACAATAATATTGTTGCATACACAGAGGAGTTACTAGAGACTATTCAAAAAGATATGTATAATCGTGCAAAAGCAAGAAAAGAGAAACTAACTTTTGAAGCACACAATTTAAATGATATTGAAAACATTTTAAATACGCAACCAGGTTTTATTCATGCTATGTGGTGTGGTCAAACTGAATGTGAAAATAAAATAAAAGAAATAAAAGGATGTAAATCTCGTTGTATTCTAGAAAACGCCAAAGCAATTGATGATAAATGTGTGTGCTGTGGAAAACCTGCAAAATACCATGTTGTGTGGGGAATACAATATTAGTTGTAATTAATTTTAAAGTATGTTATAATACATGAAGACAAAAGGAGGAACTATGGAAACAATCGTTGTAATCGTATCAATTTTACTAATTGCCATTGTATTATTGCAAAGTGGTAAAGCCGAAAGTGCCAATATAATTCAAGGCGGATCGTCTGAATTATTTCAAAATAGAAAAGAAAGAGGAGCAGAATTATTTATAAGTAGACTTACTTTTATACTAGGTTTTACATTTTTTGTTCTTTGTATTTTCATTTCATTTATGTAATAAGCAGGATTAAATCCTGCTTTTTTATTTAAAAAAGGTTAACATCTAGTTTAATTCTAGGTGTTTTTTTGTTCAAACACGCTAAAGTTTTAAACAAAAAAAGTAAATAGCTATTCTTTTGTCGAATATTATTAATGAAGGGCAAGAAAGGAGGTGTATATTGTCGATTGAAAGTTTTAACAAGTATTGTCGAATATGTATAAAAGAATAAAAAGATATGCTAAATTAAAATTGAAAGGGAATAATATGATATACATTAATTTTGAATTTCGCAAAGGAATATTCTTCATTCGCTTAATTGGAGAACTGAACAAAGAAACATCTCAAACGGCAATTGATGAAATAAATACATTGATTGCTAATAATAAATTTACATATGTTGTAATTAATACAAATTATTTAAATATTATAGACTTAACGGGAATTAATTATTTAACTAAAATATGCTATCTCGCTAAAGAGCAAAAAAGCAATTTAGTGATATGTGATAAAACTAATATTATTAAGACATTACTTAACAATAATGTTCCTAACATTAAAGATGAATTGGAAGTTTTATAAAGGAGAAAATATGGAAGATATAACTAATTTAATCATTAAAAATGAAGGACTTATCTATAAAATTATTGATAAATATAAGAATTATTTTGAACTTGAAGATCTTTATCAAGTAGCAGTAATAGGCTTTATTAAAGCCTATAGAAATTATCATAAAGAATATGATACAAAGTTTACCTCTTATGCTTATCCATATATTTTGGGGGAAGTAATTAAGTATATTAACAATTACCGAAGTATTAAAGTTAACAAAAACACTAGATCCCTGTATTCGAAAATTTTAAAAGCTAGGGAAATATTAACACAAAAACTAATGAAAGAACCATCTATTTATGATCTATCATTATTTTTAGAAATTGATGAGGCAATGATAAATGAAGTAATAGAGGCTAATACTGTTGTAGATAGTTTAGATAGAATAATTAGCAATGACGAAAACAATTTAGTGCTTTATGACACATTAGGTACGATAGATGATAAATTAGAAAAGTATCCATTATTATATGAATTAGCTAAATTATCTCTGGAAGAAAGAAAAATAATTGTTTCTAGATATTTTAATGATATGTCTCAAAAAGAGGTAGGCCAAGCATTGGGTATGTATCAAGTTGAAGTTTCACGTAAGGAAAGAAAGATTTTGAAAAAATTAAAAGATAATATTGCCACGTAAATATAAAAAAACAATTGATGTATATCTGATAATTGCTAAGAATATCAAGAAATATCGCCGTAAAAACAAAATGACCCAAAGAGAATTAGCTAAAATAAGTGGCTATTCATATTCATATTTAAGAAGACTTGAAGGTCCTTCATGTCGTAAAAATTTTTCAATTCAAGCAATATATAATCTATCAAAAGCATTAAATATTGATATTAAGCAATTATTTGATGAAAGTGACATATAATAGACTATGAAATTAATTAATAAATTAGATTATTATTTATATAACCGTGAGTATAAAATAATTATTAAAGAAAATAGTGTAAATATTATTAACTATGATGAAATTATTGATTTTAACGTAACTAGCATATCAGTTAAATATCGTGATAAAATAATCATCATTGATGGCAAAAATCTAATCATTTCTAAAATGATCAAAGATGAGGTTTTAATAACTGGAGAAATAATTGCTATTCGCATAAATTAAGAATTAATAACATAATTATTTATAGGTGTAATATGAACAATGAAATTTTAGTAAAAGTTAATGGTAAAAATATCTTAAATTACCTTAAATGGTTATTAAAAAATAAAATAACTATTATTCATTTAAATAAAATTAAATATAATGAATTAATAATTCGCATCAATGATGAAGATTATGATAAATTATTCAAGTATTCAATGACTTATAAAATAACAAAAATAAAAAAATATGGTAAATCGAGACTATATGAAATTGCCAAAAAAAATCGTATAAACATATTATGTCTTACATTATCCATAGTTTTTTTATATCTTCTTTCTCACATCATATTTTCGATTGATGTCATGCATAATGACAATAATATCACAAAATTAGTAACGAACGAATTAGCACAATATGGCATTAGGAAATATAATTTTAAGAAAAGTTATGCAGAATTATCGGCGATAAAAGAAAAAATCTTAAATAAAAATAAAGACAAGTTTGAATGGCTTGAAATTGAAGAAAATGGTACAAAATATATTGTTAGACTTGTAGAAAGAAAACAAGAATCCAAACAATTAGAATATCCTTTTCAATCTATAGTTTCTAGCAAAGATGCTACGATTATTACTATTAGGGCATATTCTGGAGAAAAAGTAAAACAGGAAAATGAGTACGTTAAAAAAGGAGACGTTATAATTAGTGGTATTCTCACAAAAACAGATAATACAAAAATGTACGTAAAAGCTAATGGAGTAGTAAGTGCTGAAACATGGTATAAAGTAATTATTGAATATCCACTATATTATCAAGAAGAAAGAATAACTGGTAAAAGCAAAAATGTTTTTTCAATATGTATTTTCAATTATGAATTGCCGTTATTCCCATATAAGAAATATAAACAATTTAGAAAATATACACACACTATCATTGAAAATAATATACTCCCCATAAAAATAGTTAAAGAAAAACTATATGAAGCAAGTATCAAAGAAGATATATATACTAATGAGGAAGCACTAGAAAAAGCAATTGTTGCAGCAAAAGAAAAAATACAAAGGCAGAATAATCAAATAATTAAAATCAAAAACGTTGAAGTTTTAACAAAAGAAAATCTAAATTCTAAAATAAAGGTAGAATTATTCATTTCAGCCATTGAAAACATTACTAAAATAGTTGAATTAAAACCAGAGGAAAATGAAGAAAAAGTTGAAAACTAACAAAATATAATATATAATATATATAAGATAGGAGAGAAGATATGATACAAACACAGACAATTGATATTGGACATGTTAAAACTGTATTAGAGAATAGCCCGCATTTTGAGAGTATTATTCATTATGAGTATCCATATGGTGACATTCTATCAAAAAAACTAGTTGATTGGTATCGTGATTTAATTTTCTCCGCAAATGCAAAAGATGGAACCAAATTAACGCTAATTAGAGCCCTTGATAGAAGCTTGTATTTATATGTTAGAGATAATAAATATAAAAGAGAATTAAGGAAAATTATTACTGCTGATGAATTAACATTTGAAAATAAAGAACTTATTAAAGATGTTATTAAACGTTTAATTGAGTTTACTAATTCCTATGAAAATAATGAAGTTAGAGAAGTTAGCGTATCAAAATGGTTATAACGCTAATTTTTTTCTTTTAATATCTTTACAAATTATTTGCTTTTTTGCTATAATCTTTTTGGAGGCATAATATGGGAAGAGAATTAAGAAGAAAACAGGCTAAAAAAGAAGGGAAAAGCTTAGAACGTCCACAAGAATTAGAGAATAATCAAATTAAAAAATATGTTATTAACATTATTGCTATATTGGGAGTGTTTGCACTAATTTATTTGGTAACGGCATTATTTATTACTAAAGAATTAGATTGGTTTAATAAAAAAGAAGATACATCAGATAAAAAGTCTGTATCAAACACTATTTTGGCATCAGAAGTATTCAAACAAGGAGAAACCAGTTATTATGTTTATTTCTATGATTTTGATGAAGATGAAAAAGAAGGAAATATTACTACCATTGTGAATAACAATTTAACAGATTACAAAGTGTATAAAGTTAACATCAAATCAGCTATGAACAATAATTATGTATCAGAATCAAGCAATAGAAATGCTAAAAAATTGGAAGAATTAAAAGTAATTAATCACACTTTAATTAGAATTGAAGACGATGTAATTGCTGAATACTATGAAGGTGAAGAAATAATTAATAAATTAAGCTAAACAGGAATATAATTATACAAGCAAAAAATGCTTGTATTTTTTATAATAATGTGCTATCATTTATAAATGAAGCAATCCGCTGCATCGTTTTTTCTATGATTTTGCATGATTGTGGTTAAAAAAGGAGAGTGAATACGAATGGCTAAGAATCTTATTGAAAAGATTACTGAAAAGCAAATTAATCCAAATATTCCTGAATTCAGAGTAGGTGACACAGTTAACGTTGGATGTAAAATCATCGAAGTTAAAGGCGGCAAATCAAAAGAAAGAATTCAGAATTTTGAAGGAGTAGTAATTGCTAGAAAAGGCAGTGGCGCTACTGAAACTTTTACAGTAAGAAAAATTTCTTCTGGTGTTGGTGTTGAAAAAACATTCCCAGTAAACAGCCCAAATATTGCTTCAATAGAAGTAGTTAAAAAAGGTAAAGTAAGAAGAGCAAAATTATATTTCTTAAGAACAATGACAGGTCAATATAAAATTAAAGAGAGACGATAATAAACTGACCATTTATTATGTGGAGGCAAAGTGAAAAAAATTATTAGGAACTTAATTCCTTATATCATAATAACTTTGGTTGTGGTATTTATAAGAGTATTTCTTATAACTCCCGTAATTGTATCTGGTGATTCAATGTCACCAACGTTGGAAAATAAACAATTACTATTACTCAACATTCTTAATTATCGTTTAAATGATATTGAGAGATTTGATATTGTTGTCATTAGACAAGATAATAAAGAAATTATTAAAAGAGTAATTGGACTTCCAGGAGAAAATATTCTTTACAGAAGTAATAAACTATATGTTGATGGCCATGAATTAGAAAATGATTATAATTTTGACACAGATGATTTTTCATTAAAGACAATTTGTAATTGTAGTCGTATACCAGAAAATCAATATCTTGTTTTAGGAGATAATCGCGCTGTCTCTGCTGATAGTAGGATTATTGGTTTAATTGATAGAAAAGATATTGCAGGTAGTGTTGAAATTAGTTTATGGCCCTTGAAAATAGTTAAATAATTAAAGGGGTGATATTATGGCAATTAATTGGTATCCAGGTCATATGGCAAAAACCAAAAGAGAAATAAAAGAAAAACTTGATTTAATTGATGTCGTTTTTGAAGTAATAGATGCAAGGATTCCATTATCATCTAAAAACGTTGATATTGATAATCTAATCAAAGATAAACCGCGTATCCTTATCATGACTAAAACTGATTTGTGTGATATGTCAGTTACAAAAAAGTGGATTAATTATTATCAAGAATTAGGTTATAAAGTAATTGCCGTAGATTTAATCAATAACCCCAATCTTAATGAAATACTAAATGAGACCGATAAAATCTCAAAAGAAATCAATCAAAAAAGAAGTGAAAAGGGATTAAAATCAAGAAAAGTTAGAGCCTTGATTTTAGGTATACCAAATGTGGGCAAATCGACACTGATAAATCGCTTAGTTGGTAAGAAAGTCACAAATGTAGGAAATAGACCAGGCATAACCAAACAACTAGAGTGGATTAGGATTAATAATGAAATAGAGTTGTTAGATACTCCTGGTATCTTGTGGCCGCGTTTTGATAGTGAAGATGTTGCATTAAATTTGGCAGCTATGACAGCTATCAAAGAAGAAATTTTAGATTCAGAAGAAGTAGCAATCTATATTATTAATATGATGTTAAAACTATATCCAAATAATATTAAAAAGCGCTATGATATAATTAATACCGCTGATATTATTGATATATTAAATCAAATTGGTAAAAAAATTGGTGCTATCAAAAATAAAGAAATTGACTATGATAGGGTCTACGCGACAGTTTTAAGAGATTTACGTGAAGGCTACCTTGGTAAAGTTACCTTTGATATGTAGGTGATATTATGCAAATAGATATAACTAAATTATTAACAAATCAAGTAACTAATATTAAATTTGAAGAATCAGTTAATATACCAAAAGAATTTCTAGTAGGATCTAGAATAGATAGATTAAATGATATCATTGCTAAGGGTAAAATAAGTTTGAATGAAGAAAATGATTTAATTATTAATGCCAAAATAAAAGGAACAATGATTTTAAAAGATGATATAACTCTAGAACCTGTAACATATAATTTTGATACGGATTTTGAAGATAATATTATAAATCAAAAAAATGAAATAGATATTACCGATATTTTATGGCAAAATATAATTACAGAAATTCCTTCAAAGGTACGTGCTACCGATGAAGAAGTACATCTAAGTGGAGATGGATGGCGAGTTATTTCCGAAAAGGAATATAATGAAGAAAAAAATACAATTAACAATCCATTTACTAATTTAGATGAATTATTAAAAACAAAGGAGGATAAATAATATGGCAGTTCCATTTAGAAAAATAAGTAAAACAAGAAAAAATATGAGAAGAACTCATTATAAAGTTACTGCAAATGGTTTAGTAAAATGCCCTAATTGTGGTGAAATGATTAGACCTCACAGAGTTTGTGATAAATGCGGATTTTATAAAGGAGTAAATAAATTAGAAAAATAACTAATCAGATGATTAGTTTTTTTTGCGCCAACAAGTTAACAAAAATATTTAAATATAAGAAAAATTATGCTATAATTAAATTGAAAGTAGGTAGAAATATGTCGAAATTAAATGAAAAGAAAATGATTGATGAAATTAGACTTTTAGCATTAGATATGATTGACAATGCTAAAAGTGGTCACCCAGGTATCGCCTTGAGTGCAGCACCTATAATGTATTCAATATTTGCAAATCAAATGACATACGATATTGAAAAACCAGATTGGCCAAATCGCGATAGATTTGTCCTATCAGCCGGTCATGCATCAGCATTATTATATGCCACAATTTATGCTACGACTGAAGATTATACAATTGAGGAATTGAAAAATTTTAGGCATTTAAATAGTGTTACACCAGGACACCCAGAATTAAATGTTAATAAAAGAGTTGAGGCAACAACTGGTTCATTAGGCCAAGGCTTTGCTACTGCTGTTGGTATGGCTATAGGTGAAAAAATGTTGGAGGCAAAATACAATACCAAAAAGGTGGATTTGTTTGATTATGACATTTATTGTTTATGCAGTGATGGTGATTTAATGGAGGGCGTATCATATGAAGCCGCAGCCTTAGCTGGCGAATATGAATTAAACAATTTGATTGTTTTATATGATGCCAATCGCATGACTTTGGATGGCGCTCTTGCCAAAGATTACAATGATAAAATAGCAAATATGTATGTTTCATTAGGCTGGGATGTTTTAGTCATTAAAAATGGTGAAAAAGTTTCAGAAATTGATAAGGCAATTGAATCAGCAAAACGTTCTAAACTACCTACATTAATAATTGTTAATACAATTTTAGGCAAATATTCTGCTTACCAAAATACTAATAAAATTCATGGAAAATTAGATAAAACCGATCTAGAAGAAATAAGAGAAAAATTAAAAGGCCCAGCACCTTTTACAATTGACGAGAACAACTTATACGCATTAAGGAAAGAAGTAAAAACTAGAAATCAATTAGCATATCAAGATTGGTATCAAGAATATGAAAACTGCATAAATGAAATGACTGAGAAGCAAGTTGATAATCTAAATGAATTAATAAATGGTGAAGATATAACTTTGAATCTAGAAAAAGTAATCGATAAAGATAAACTATTTTTGGATAAGCCAATGCGTGATATTAATTTTCAAATAATGAATGTCATTTCTGCATTTATCGATAGATTCATAGGTGGATCTGCAGATTTGGCCAATTCCACCAAAGCATATTTAAAAAATGGTGGCGATTTTAATGTCGACAATTATAAAGGCAAAAATATTAGTTTTGGTGTAAGAGAAAATGCTATGGGAGCAATCTTAAACGGATTAGCACTAACAAATTTTAGAGTTTTTGGTTCAACATTTTTAACATTTGCTGATAATATGAAGCCATCAATAAGAAATAGTGCTATTATGGGACTGCCAGTAACTTATATTTTTACTCATGATAGTGTCCGTATTGGCGCCGATGGTATAACGCATCAACCAATTGAACAATTAGCAATGCTAAGAACAATTCCTAATTTTGATGTTTATCGTCCTTGCGATTATAAGGAATTGATTGGTGCATGGCAACAAATTTTAAAAAACAAACGTCCTTGTGCCTTAGTGGTTGCCAAAAATCCAACAGAAACTTACAAATACACATCAGTTGAAGAAACTGCGTTGGGTGGTTATGTTATTAGCGAAGTAAAAAGCAGATTAGATGTTATTCTTATTGCTTCTGGCTCTGAAGTAACACTAGCAATGCAAATAAAACATGAACTATTAAAGAGTTTTATTGAAGCAAGAATTGTTTCAATGCCAAATATTAATGAGTTTTTAAAACAACCTGCCGAATACCAAAATCAAGTTTTACCAAAAGGATATAAACGTATGATTATTGAATTTTCAAACGACCCAACAATGTATAAACTTGTAAAAAGTGACGACGATATTATTAATATAAATAAATTTGGTAAAAGTGGTACTGAGGAAGAATTACTTGCTGAATATGAATTAGACATTCCAAGTATTATAATAAAAATTAAAAATAATATTTAAAACGACAAATTATTTAAAGATATAGTACTATGATAATCAAGGTGATATTATGAGAACATACTATATCTTTAAAATTAATAAATATTTTGCATATGTCTACAAAAAATGGCCATATAGAATGTATAAAATAATTGAAGAATTATATCATACAAAAGATTATGACATGTTAGTTAGTTACAGGTATTATAAAAAATTTGCCCTTGAGTTTAATAAGATTGCTATAAATGAATATATATATAATTTAAATAAAGATAGTAAGAACTATTTTAGGGATAATAATATTCATATAATTAACAATGAAAAATATAATAAACTAACTGTTAATGCAACATGCATTATGCTAAAGACCAATGATGTATATTCAGTATTTCTGAACGATCTAAATGCTTATCTCGATAATATCTTTGTTTGTGACTTTAAAAATCATGATTATTTTTGGCTAGAATCATTAAATAAAGATAGACAAAAAGATTTATCTTTAGTATAATTAGTAAGTGAAAGGACGTATAAATTATGTGGAAGGATATATTATATTTAGTAATTGGCTTGCTTGTGGGTGCTGTATCAGGGTTCTTTATTGCAAGGGCATATATGAAAAAGTATTTAAAGAAAAACCCACCAATTAATGAACAAATGATTAAAGCAATGATGAGTGGAATGGGAAGGACACCATCTCAAAAGCAAGTAAATCAAATGATGAAACAAATGAATAAATATATGTAATAAATAATGTATGAGATAAAGTATAATAAAGCTATTATTAAAGAGAGTCTACGCTTGGTGTAAGTAGATATAATAATTTATTAGAAAGCTCCTCATATTAATGTGACTAACAATCACCGGCTAAAACCGTTATTTAAATTAAGGTTATACTTATGTATAATTAGGATGGTACCGCGGATTAATTCGTTCCTAGAGAATAGATTAATTCGCTTTTTATTTTGAAAGGAGTAAAAAATGAATATTATCATAGCTATTGATGGTCCAGCAGGAAGTGGCAAGGGTACACTTGCCAAAGCACTATCAAAAAAATTAAATTTAGTAAATATTGATACAGGTGCAACATATCGTTGCGTTGCCTTAAAAACATTAAGAGAAAATGTGCCAATTTCAGAAAAAGAAAGAATAATCGATATTGCCAAAAAAATAAATATTGACTTACTTACAGACGGTACAGTTCTAATGGATGGAGAAGATGTTACCAAGGAAATTAGAAGTAAGGAAGTAACAAATATCGTATCCCCAATATCATCAATTGTGGAAGTAAGAGAAATCCTTGTTGAAATTCAAAGAAAAATTGCCGAAGGAAAAGATGTTGTTATGGAAGGAAGAGATATTACAACTGTTGTTTTTCCTAATGCACCATTTAAGTTTTATTTAGACGCTTCGGTTGAATGCCGCGCGAAACGTAGATATAAAGAAAATCAAGAAAAAGGGATTGATATGACATACGAAGAAGTATACCAAAATATTGAAGCAAGAGACTATAATGATATGCATAAGGAAGTTGGTTCGCTAATGAGAACCAAAGATCAAGTATATATTGATTCAACTAACTTAACAGTTGATGAAGAAGTTAAAATTATAGAAGGAGTAGTAAAAGGTGATAATAATGAAGAAAATGACAGGTAATGAAATAATTAGAACATATATTGAATTCTTTAAAGCAAGGGGACATAGTGAGGTTGAATCAGCAAGTTTAATTCCTCATAATGATCCATCAATTTTGTGGGTAAATGCTGGCGTAACACCATTAAAAAAATACTTTGATGGCACTGCTATTCCACAAAACAGAAGAATGACAAGTTGCCAAAAATGTATTCGTACAGGTGATATTGAATCAGTAGGTAGAACAGCTAGACATCATACTTTTTTCCAAATGTTAGGCAACTTTTCGGTTGGTGATTATTTTAAAGAAGAGGCACTAACTTGGGCGATGGAGTTATTAACGAACCCAAAATATTTTGGATTTGACGTTAAAAAACTATATGTAACAATCTATCCTAATGATACTGATGCTTACAATTTATGGATTAAATTGGGGATGCCTAAAAACCATATTATTAAACTTGAAAATAATTTTTGGGAAATTGGTGAAGGGCCAAGTGGCCCTGATAGCGAAATTTTCTATGATCGCGGACCTAAATATGATCCACAAAAATTAGGTATTAAACTATTAGAACAAGAACTTGAGAATGATAGATATATTGAAATTTGGAACAATGTATTTAGTCAATTTAATGCTAAAGAAGGAGTTCCTCGTGATAAATATGAAGAATTACCAAGTAAGAATATTGATACCGGTATGGGTGTTGAAAGAATGGCTTGCATTCTTCAAAACACAGAAACAAACTATGAAACTGATCTATTTATGCCAATTATGAAAGGTATTGAAGAATTATCTCAATTACCATATCATGGTCAAATGGAATTCAAAGTAATTGCTGACCATATTAGAACAATAACATTTGCATTGTCTGATGGTGCTTCTTTTGAAAATTATGGCCGTGGTTATGTATTAAGAAGATTGCTTCGTCGCGCTAGCCGTATGGGAAGAAAACTCAACATTAGTCATACCTTTATGGCAAAACTAGTTGATATTGTCGTAGATAAGTATCGTGATATCTATCCTGATTTAGAACAAAACAGACAAATGATTAAAAACTTAGTCACTAAAGAAGAAGAGTTATTCCAAAAAACACTTTTGCAAGGAGAAAAAATACTTGAAGATATTTTTGAAAATAGTAAAAGTAATATAATTAGTGGTGAAGATGCATTCAAATTATATGATACCTATGGATATCCAATTGAACTAACCGAAGAATGTGCCAGTGAACGTGGTTTTATGGTTGATAATGAAGGCTTTAAAAAGAATATGGATATTCAAAAAGAACAAGCCAGAAGAAACCGTAAAGTTGATGCAAGTATGAACATTCAAAATGAATTGTTATTAAATTATACAACTCCAAGTAACTTTATTGGTTATGAAACATTGGGATCAAAAACTCACATTCAAGCAATTATCAAAAATGATAAGTTTGTTGATAAATGCAATACTGAATGCTATATATTTATTGAAGATAATCCATTCTATGCTGAATCAGGTGGACAAGTTAGTGATAGGGGATATTTAAAAAATGATAATTGTAAACTAGAGGTTTTAGATGTTATCAAATGTCCTAATAAACAACATCTAATTAAAGTAAAAGTTTTGGAAGGAATTATCTATAAGGGTGAAGAAATTTTAACACATGTAGATAAAGAAAGAAGATTGGCAATTGCCAGAAATCACTCAGCAACCCATTTATTACAAAAATCACTGCAAGAAGTTTTAGGCAGCAGTGTTCATCAAGCAGGATCAAGGGTAGATGACAATAATTTCCGCTTTGACTTCTCATATCGCGGAAAACTATCAGATCAAATAATTATGGATATTGAAAAGAGGACCCAAGCAAGAATTAATAAGAATGTTGATACAAAAATAGAGACAATGACTATCGAAGATGCCAAAGAAAAAGGGGCTATGGCATTATTCGAAGATAAGTATGACAAAAATGTTAGAGTAGTTATAATTGGAGATTCTATTGAATTATGCGGTGGAACTCATGTAACAAATACTAGAGATATTGGCTCATTTGCTATTTTAAGAGTAGAGAATAAAGGTAGCGACACATATCGTATCGAAGGGGCTACCAACGATAAAATTGAAACTCAAATATATGATGTTATTAAACCATATCATGAAGAAATAACTAAATTATTAAATAAAGCTAAAGAATTAGTAAATCAAGCTAAAAAAGAAAATATCGAAGTTTCATTTGATTTTGATATTAGTCATCAAATATTAGATAGTTATGCTGATGTTGCATATTACAAGGATGGTCTTGAGGAATTAAAAATGCTTGTTAAAAAATTAGAAAAAACAATTAATGAAAAAATGACCAGTAAATCACTAAACAATTTAGATGAATTTATCAAAATAAAAGAAGAGATAAATAATATGAATGTAATAATTGCGACAACCAAAAATTATGAAGTATCAGTTTTAAAACAAATGGTTGATACCCTTACTAATACTTTAACTAATTCGTTTGTCTTGCTTGCTAACATAAATCAAAAAAGTGTTAATATAATTTCAAAAACAAACATCAACAATCCAAAAATTCATTGTGGAAATATCGTTAAAGAAATATCTACTAAATGTTCTGGTAATGGTGGTGGTAATCAACTATTTGCTCAGGGTGGCGGATCTAACGCCGAAAATCTTACTGTATATTTAAAAGAAATTAAAGAAAAATTAAAAGAAGTGTAAACTTCTTTTCTTGACATTAAAGTAATAACTACGTATAATAATTAAACGTTACGGAGGAAAATATGATAGAAGAATTAGCAAATAAAGATTTGTTCCATAAAAATAGTGAAGTCTTTAATAAGTATTTCTGTAAAAACAAAACCGAAAAAGAAATTGAAAAAGAGAGACAATTGTCAGAACTAGTATTATCTTTTTATCAAAAAGTATATAATAAGGAAACAAAAAAAGTAAATTATTGCCTATTTGATTATGACTTTTGTTCTTATGGATATCTAGAAGAATATGGCTATTATACAATTGACTATGATATTCATAACTATTATCGCGTGATGCATTATGAAGATATTCACAGTGCATTTATAGCAATTGCTAGAAAAATTATGAATAAAAAAGGTATGCAAGAAATAGAACAAAATCGTAAACAAATTAAAACAGACTTAAAAAAACGTTTTGGAAATAAATCTGCTACACAACTATGGCAATATGAATATGAATTAAATAAATGGCAACAATATTTTGATAATGAAATACCACAAGAGTTAATAGATATGTATACACAATATGTAAATGATAGTTATTATGCCACAACTGAAAGAATGACTTACACATATAATAAAGAAAGTAAGCAATTGATTTCAAAACCAAAAATTTTGACTAGAAAGTTAATTAAATAACTTTCTTTTTTTACTAAAAAAAGAATACTATTTTAGTATTCTTTCAGTATTTTTAAAATTAAGTTTAGCAATTTCACTTAGCTTATTTTTGCCAAATTTCTTAACGACTTCACTACCAAACAAATCGACACTATCGCTAGCACCCTTAGGAAGTTCCATGCCAATATCTTTACTAATTTTATTCATTTCACTTAAGAAAATGTATCTACTGATAACCGAAGCACAAGCAACAGATAAGCATTGATCTTCAGCTTTTGTCAAGAAAGTAATTCCCCATACTTTAAAACTAGCATCTTTTAAATGATTATAATAGCTTTTAGGATTTTCAAATTGATCAACTATAGCATACTCATAAGGATATTTTTTCTTGTCAACAAAATAGGATAAAACCTTATTATGTAATATAGCTTTCATTTTATTCATATTCATATCATTATCATACAATTTATTATATTGACTATTATTTAGAATATAAGTATTATAAGGAATCTTCTTAATTATTTCTGGGACAATTCTTAAAATATCACTATCGGTCATCTTTTTAGAATCCTTTACTCCAAGTTCAAGTAAGAAATCAATATTTTCTTTATCAACGTATGTGGCTGTTACTACAATTGGCCCAAAATAATCACCAGTTCCTACTTCATCAGAACCAATAGAATTAATTCTTAAAGGAATCTTCTTCACTGGATCTTTTTTCTTTTCCTTTTCATCACTACTAGTAACTTTAGCATTTCCAGAATTAATTTTTTCGGTCTCAATCCAAAAATCAGCAGCAAGATCGGCATCTCTCCCTTGAAATACTGCTTTTCCAGATTCATACAAAGTAACAACAGTATCACCATCGTCTGCTTGTAAAAGTGCGTATTGAGGAGTCTTGTCTCGCTTAAATTCCTCAAAGTAGTCTAACATCATTTCCTTTGTTTTATCGGATACAACCAAAACTTTAGTAACAACTGGGCTCTTCATATATTTACACCTCTAATATCATTTTATCACATTTTTGTTTATTTTAAATACAATTTATTATATAATTAATATAAGGAGTGATAAAATATGAATATTGATATAATTGATGCAGTAATTATTTTATTCATTTTATTGGGTGGCGTAATTGGGTTTAAAGAAGGCGTTATTAAAAAACTAACTAGTGTTATTGGATTAATTCTTGTTGTTGTTATCGCCTTTATCTTGAAAAATAAATTATCAATTTATTTTTATGAAAATTTACCATTTTTTGATTTGTGGGGAGTATTTAAAGGAATACAAATACTAAATGTTATTTTTTATGAGATGGTTGCGTTCCTTGTCATTGCTTCTATTTTAATGCTTGTCTATAAGTTATTGCTTGGTGTAACTGGATTAATAGAAAAAGTATTAAAAGCAACTGTCATTTTAAGTGTTCCATCAAAGATTTTAGGCTTTATTGTTGGATTAATTGAAGCATATATTTGGGCATATATTATCTTATTTATTCTAACATTACCAATGATCAATCTAAAAGAAATATATAATTCAAAAGTTGCTAATTATGTAATGGAAAAAACTCCATATTTATCAAAATATACAAGTAAGACAAAAGAAATCTATATGAATCTATATGATATAATTGATAATCGCCAAGAAAAAACTAATGAACAAGTTAATGAAGAAGCAATGGATCTAATGCTAAAATATGATATAATTACTACTGAATCAGCCGAAAAACTAATCGATAGTAATAAAGTAAATGTTAGTGATGATTATGTTGTAAAGAAAGGATAACATATGGAAATAATTCATTTAGAAAAACAAGAAAATTTTAAAGATTTAATTAATGAAGATAAAATATTAATTGATTTCTTTGCTACTTGGTGTGGTCCTTGTAAAATGTTAGGGCAAGTTTTAGAAAAAGTAGAAAGTAACTTAAAAGTAGTAAAAGTAGATACAGATGAATTTGAGGATTTAGCTAGAGAATATGGTGTTATGTCAATACCAACACTAGTCTTAATTGAGAAAGGAAAAGAAATAAAACGCAATATTGGTTTCCTTGATAAGAATACTTTAGAAAATTTTTTAAACTAAGTGTATCAAAAAAAAGTTGACAGCATATATTTAATGTGTTAAGATATTACATGTGTGAAGGAGGAATACATATGGCAGTAAAAATTAGATTAAAAAGAATGGGTGCTAAGAAGGCTCCATTTTATAGAGTAGTAGTTGCTGATTCAAGAAGCCCTAGAGATGGTAAAATTATTGAATTACTTGGAACGTACAATCCGCTAGTAACTCCTGCTGAAGTAAAAATTAATGAAGAGTTAGCTCTTAATTGGTTAAAAAAAGGTGCTATCCCAACTGATACTGTTAAAAATCTATTAAGTAGAGAAGGAATTATGAAGAAATTTCATGATTCTAAATCAGGTAAATAATGGATTTAGTAGCATTAACAGAAACTATCATTAAAAAACTAGTTACTGATCCAGATTCTGTATCTGTGAAAGAATTTGAAACCGAGGAAGAAAATACCATTCAAATAGAAGTTTTAATTTCTGCAGATGATATGGGGAGAGTAATTGGTAAAGGTGGAAAAACCATTAATAGTATCAGAACAATCGTTGCTGCGGCTTCAAGTTTAACTGAAGAAAATAAAAGAGTCCGCATTAATATCGATTCATATTAAAATTAAGCGAGTAATCGCTTTTTTTCTTGTTACAATTATGTTATAATATATTTGCTAGGAGATTGATACGATGAATAGAGTTTTCTTTTCATTTGGCAAAATAACAATTTATTGGTATTCCATAATGATTCTGTTGGCCGTCTTAACGGCAGCATATGTCATTATGAAAGAAGCCAAAAGACAAAACAAAAAAACATACTTCGACAACTTAATATTTTATCTAGTAATAATAGGTGTTATTGGTGCAAGAATTTATTATGTTATTTTCCAATTTGATAGTTATAGATATAATTTGTTGGATATTCTAAAAATATGGGAAGGCGGCCTTGCTATCTATGGTGGAATAATAACTGGCGCATTATTTACCGTTTGTTATGCCAAAAAATATAAAGAAAAGATTATTAAAACTACTGATATCTTAGTACCGGGATTAATAATTGGTCAAGCTATCGGTAGATGGGGTAATTTCTTTAATGGGGAAGCCCATGGGACTCAAGTGTCACTAGCATTCTTACAAGGACTTCACATACCAAAATTTATCATAAATGGAATGTATATCAATAATACTTACTATCATCCAACTTTTTTATATGAATCCATTTGGTGCTTGCTTGGCTTTATTATCCTATTAATAGTAAGAAAAATAGTTCAAAGAAAAAAAGATATCTTAACATATATATATTTTATTTGGTATGGAGTAGGAAGATTCTTAATTGAAAGTTTAAGAACTGATAGTTTATATATAGGAAAAATAAGAATAAGTCAATTAGTATCACTAATCCTAATTATATTAGGAATAATTGGTATTATAATAAATTTAATAAAAACAAAGAAAGAGGTAAAAGAATAATGGAAGAAAGAGATGCAATTATTATTGGTTCAGGCATTGCCGGGATGACTTGTGCCATCTATTTAAAAAGAGGCGGACTAAATCCCTTAATTGTTGAAGAAGGAACTCCAGGCGGACAACTAAACAAAATAAATACGATTGAAAATTATCCGGGATTTCTAAAAACTGATGGTCCTACTTTGGCAGCAGAAGTATATAAGCAAGTAGAAGATTTAAAAATAGATTATCTATATGATAAAGTAACTAAAGCCAACCTAAAAGATAAAATCGTATACACGGCAGGTGGAAAAGAGTTAAAATGTAAATATCTAGTTATTGCTACTGGTAGATTAAGTAAAAAATTATTTAACGATGACGATCGCTACGCTGGTAAAGGAATAAGTTATTGTGCCCTTTGCGATGGCAACTTATATAAAGGATTAGATGTAGCCGTTGCCGGTGGTGGCAATTCAGCAATGGAAGAAGCCTTGTATTTATCAGACATCTGTAAATCGGTAACAATGATTCTAAGAGGTGATACATTTAGAGGTGACCAATCATTAATTGATGATGTAAAAAACAAAAAAAATATAAAATGTGTGTATAATTCGAATATTACTGAATATAATATAGCGAATGGTAAATTAACATCAGTTAATCTCGATACTGGAGATAAACTTGATATTTCTGGGCTATTCATATCAATTGGAAGTGTACCAAGTGCCGACATCTTTGACGTTAATAAAGAAAAAGGATTTATTAATGTTGATAATGAGTGCATGACAAATGTTGATAATGTTTATGCTTGTGGTGATGTTATCAAGAAAAACGTTTATCAACTAACAACAGCAGCCGGTGAAGGTACAACTGTTGCTTATAGTATTATCAAAAAGAATAAAAAGTAACAAATTGTAGTAGTTAAGATGTATACCAAACAGTTTTCCAGTAGTTTACAAATTTTCACAAAAAGTGAAAAAAAGTGTTGACAAGAGGAGAATTGTTTGGTATATTATTAACTGCCAACCGAAAAAAGGCTGGAAAATGAACAAAATAGTTCTTTGAAAACTGAGCAAAACGTCAATTTTGAGTAG
>JAEEGL013619257.1_pt1 | contig 20042 bp, 12 predicted proteins | sample 9134231 | NCBI WGS metagenome assembly JAEEGL01 (sample SAMN16246548, study PRJNA631951) | gut metagenome | biome: gut microbiome; feature: rumen; material: fiber-attached | host: Bos | place: Iran: Karaj | collected 2018-10
GAAGCGACGCAAGATGGTGCACTGCACGTTATGCCATCGGTATTGCATCCAGTCGTGCAGGGCTCTGTTTTTGGTGTGCCGTTCGCATCACACGTCGTGAGCACATTATCTTTGCACGAAGCGACGCAAGATGGCGTGTTGCTGCCTGAATTGGTTTCTTTTTTGTCTTTGTCGTCGGAGCAGGCCATCGCCAAAATCGTAAGCCCCGCACATAACATCAATATCCATCGTTGTTGTCTGATCATACATTCTCCTTGCTAAACACGGAACGTGTGCACTCAATGGGCATTTCTTCGTTAGGAATGTGCACAGTCCCGCGATTCTCATCGCGGGATAGATAGCCCGAATGCGAGGGAATGTACAGCATTTACAAGAAACAGCAGTGATTACTTATCACAGAATGCATCTTTGTCGACTGCGGATGCAGGTGTGGGCTGCGGTTTGGAAACACCGTAATTGTCTGAATTTTCCTGCGGTTCTGTTTCCCCATAAATCAGGATTTCATTGCATGATTTATGGGGGATGACGGGAGAGAGCGCAATCAGAATGCATCTTCGTCGACTGCGGGAGCAGGCGAGGGCTGAGGTTTGGGATCACCGGAATTGTCTGAATTTTCCTGTGGTTTTGAATCACCGGGGTTGTCTGAATTTTCCTGCGGTTTTTCGTCGCCAGCCTGAGCTGCGCGAATCAGCGCATCGACATCGGCGTCGATTGCTGCAGGCTGTGTATCGCCATTATTTTGTGGCTGGGCGGTATCATCCTGCGCGTTTGCCGGCTGGGGATCGGCTTCGGGCGTATCGGGGGTCGGCGTATTTGCTGTAAATGAGGCGCGCAGCGCATAGGCTTTGTTGCAATTGTCGCCACCACCGCTTACGGCAAGATAATAAATGCCCGCCGGCGCATCGATCGACATGTGGATTGGCCGGGAATACTGGACGTTTCGAACCTGTGAAATTTCGAAGCCGTCTTTGTCCTGCATCTTCAGCTGCAATGCGGCAACATAGCCGCCCTCGGTGTCAATGCTCAGCACCCCGGCTGGTCCAGACGTGATGCCTTCTACCGCCGGCACTTCGATGCGATAAATATCGACATCGCTGCTCGGGAAAATGTGGCCTTTCACCGTTTGATCGATCACAAGACTGGTTGCCTGTTCGCGGGTCTGATTGGGTTCGTGTTCAACGGCAGTCGCTTCGTCCGATTCGATATTGAGCCTGTATTTGAGCGGGTATTCTGCGTTCTGGGCACCAGCTGTGACGCGGATGTACAAATCGCTTTGACCTTCGGGAACACTGGCATCACAGGCGACCTGTCCGTCTGAAAGCACTTCGGCCCACGCCTGCGCTTTGCTGTCGAGCAGTGCGATCTTTGCCTTTCCTTCGGGAATACCATTCAGACGGACGCGATAGACGCGATCTTTCGCAGCTGCAAAGCGGAAATAGTCGATATCCGAAGCGTCTGCCAGGCTGAATTCAAGTTTCTGAACCTCTTCCTGGACGACCTGCGCCATGTCGATGGTATTGTTGGGCTCGATCTCGTCGGGGATTTCGGAAAGCGGCGCGATCTCAAACTGATAGCGCATCACGTCGCGGATGTTGTCGAGGCTTTTCACGCGGATATAGATATTCTGGGAATCGGCGGGGATCATGCTGGAGGTGAGCACCTGAGCAGATTTGCTCACTGCCGACCAGATAATCTTGTCGCGAAGCTCGATCGAGACTTCGGCCGGTGTCTCCGGCATTGAGAATGAAATCGTCGATGGCGCCTGAATCTGTGTGCGATAAATGTCGACATCGCCGGACGGATAGAGCGATCCGTTCAACTGTCCGCTCGATGGAATCTGCAGCGCAGCATCGCGGGAATCGTTCGGTTCGGACTCGATGGATCCGGTTTCGACCGACAATCTCTGCAGTTCAACGCGATAGGTGATTTCGCCGGTTTTTTCGTCGTTGCGGGCTTTGACGGTTAAAAAACCGCCCTGTGGCGTCAGACGGATATTGGGCAGTATTTCGGCGCTTTGTGTGCCCGGGACATCGTAATACCGTCTTTCGGCATCGTTGGCAATGGGCGCAAAATCTGCCACCAGATCGACATTATCATCCGAAATCACACGGATATCGACAATGGTTCCCGATTTTGCCTTGATGCGCCAGACATCGGCATCGCCTACCGGCAATGTGCCCGACCATTGCATGATATCCCCTGTGAGCGTGATATCGGTCGCCTGCAGGAAGGTGTTGTTCGGCTCGACATCAAGCCCGGTCTGCACTTCGTCGCGGATCGATGGCGGGGCCATGTTTTTCAGTCCCGACGGCTTGTCTTCCTGCGGCTTTGGGCTGCAGCAGACGGCCAGCATGCAGAATGAACACAAAATACAAATCAATCGTGCGCGCATCGTTTTCTTGATCATAAAAAACACACAGCGCCTGATAGAGGCGCTGCATGTGAATTCGGGATTCCGGATGATTGGTAATGCCGGATAATGGGGAAATTATTTGGCTTTGTAACGCTTGATGAGCTCTTCGGTGATGTCGAACGAGGGCTGGAAATAGACGACGCCGCCTTCATTGCGTTCAAGAAGCAGATCGATTTTGCGCTCTTTTGCGATATCGGCAGAGATTTCCGCCATTTTTTTCTGGACGCCGCCGAGCAGCTTGGCCTGCAGTTCTGCGAGCTCCTGCTCATAGGTCTGCATTTCTTTCTGCAAATCAACCAGCATCTGCTGATATTCGTTTGCTTTTTCCGCCATTTTTTCCTGGCTCAGCATTGCGCCATTCTCTTTGATGTCCTGCTGGAAGGCGAGGATTTTCTTTTCGGAAGCCTTGAGCTTGTTCTGGCGGGTTTCGGTTTCTTTTTTGAGTTTTTTCAGAACGCCGTCAGACTCTGTTTTCTCTATGGCACTGCGCATATCGACAACACCAACGATCAGCTCTGCAAAAGCATTAGCTGCATATCCAAGGGTGAGACCGCATGCCAAAAGACCGGATAAAAACCACTTTTTCATTGAGATACTCCTGTAAATTCGGGCATCCAGTGAGTTACATGCCCGTCAAAGAAAACAGTTACTGTGACATAAAGGCACAACAAACGCGCGCGTAATAAAGGTTAGACGGCAAAAAATCAAGTGTTTAAGCATACGCTGAATTGAACACGGGGCTGATTTCCGCGCCGTACCTCTGGAAACGAGCTTTAATCAAATTTCATTCCAGACTGATTTTTATTTTTGCATCCGTGAAACCGTGTGCAATTCGCAGGTGATTGTTTTATAAGCAGGCGCGGCGTATTCGTGCGATAGCCGGATAGCCGCGCCGGTCATGCGCAGCCCGCAGGGCAAGCATGACCCCGGCATGTGTAGCCCGCAGGGCAAACATGCCGCACCCCGTGATAAAAAACTTAAGTCATACAGCGGATTTGCGCGTTCGATAACATGCAGGTGGACGGATGAATCTGAACAGGATTAGCGGCAGGTGCCGGTTTTACAGGAATATGCTTGAATCGCTGGATCGCTATGGCGGCCATGCGGAGCTGGTGCGCGGTCTGATGCGGCTGGCACTGTTCAAACCGAGCAATTTCGTGCGTCATCTGCGTTGGAAATCGATTTGTTATCACGGCGTCGACAGGCTGATTCTGCGGTTTCCCGGGTTCAGTCTCGGGGTGGATACGACGGACGACGGCATTTCGGCTGAGCTTGCAATCGACCGCATGCACGAGCCGGTCGGCACCGAGATTCTGGTGAGCGTGCTTCGCGAGAATATGACGATTGCCGATATCGGTTCGAACATCGGCTATTTCGTGATGCAGGAGGCTTGTCGGCAGAAATGCAAGCGGATTCTGGCGATTGAACCCAATCCGACCAGCTTTGCGCTGCTGGAGGAAAACGTGCGGCTGAATCACTTTGACCACGTCACGCTGCACAATCTGGCGATTAGCGACCGCGAGGGGATGCTGCCTTTTTATATCTCGAAACAGTCCAACATCAGCAGTATCACGCCGCGCAGTGATTACGTGCGCAAAATGGATGTGCCGGTGATGACGCTGGATGCGCTGGTGGCGCAGGAGCATGTCGAACACGTCGACTTGGTGCGGATGGATCTTGAAGGCCATGAAATTCAGGTGCTGCGCGGCATGATCGAGACGCTCAGGCGCGACCGGCCGTGGATTTGTCTGGAGTATCATGCACCGGTGATTTCGCCAGAAGACAGGAATGATTTCGTTTCGACGCTCGAATCGCTGGATTATGAATTGAAGTGTTTTACATTCAGATGGAGTGATTGCCCCATTTTTGGCCGCACAATTATTGATCGTCGCAGCGTGATTCATGAGGGGCAGCTTCGCGAGGTGCTTGACCAGATTACGAGTCAGGTGCTGCTGCTGTTTATCGCTCCAAAAGAAACGCCGTTTAAATTGCCGGCATTTTGATTATGATTTCTCAAAAGGACGTTTGTATCGAAGATAATACACCGCGGGTGCATAAGATCGTCCGGTTCGTTTTTTTTATATCGTCTTTTACCTGGGCCGTGAATCCGGTGCAGGATTATATGGGAGAAACGACGCCGCTTGAAAAGATCTTTACGCGCATGATACCGCTGCTCATTGTTGCGGCATATTGCATGCGGATGCACAGGGAAAGGCTGCGGCGGCTGTTTTTGCCGGGTCTGATTCCGCTGCTGTGGTATGTGCTGGTCGGCGTGATTGGCGGGTTCACCGGGATTCAGCCGATGCTGGCGCTGTGGAAAGGTGCCGAGATTATAATTGCGCTGATGTGGATTGTCTCGACGTGTTATGACGAGAAATCGACGCAGAGGGAGTTTGTGGCTTTTTTGCGGTGGGCTGAGATCTTGCTCGGCGTTACGGTGGTGCTCGCGTTTATCAGTCCGGCGCGCGGTTTTCAGCATTCGGCGTCCATCATTCCGTGGATGAAGGGGTATTATCCGATTATCAATCCCAATGCGCTGGGGTTTATGTCGGTCTACGTGATGACGCGGCTGTTGTTTTTGCCGGCGAATCACAAGATTCCGCGCATGATGCTGGTCTCGTTTACGCTGCTTTGTGCGCAGTCCAGGACTTCCTATGCGGTAACAGGCGTTGTGCTGCTCGTTTTTGTGTTCGACGGCATTCGCAGCAGACAGTTCTTTCGCGTTTTTCTGGCGATGGTTTTTGGGCTGTTTGCAATGTGTCTGGCGATCGGATGGATGGAGACGCTCGTCAAAATCTTTTTGCGAGGGCAGGATGCCGAGGCTTTTAGCTCGCTGTCGGGGCGTACCAATTACTGGGATTTTACGCTGAGCCAGGTAAGGTGGCTTGGCGGCGGTTTGGCAACAGGCGCCAGAAGTCTTATCTTTGTTTCGGACGAAGTTTTTTATAAGGGCATCGTCGGTACGCACAATGCTTTCGTCGAGGCTTTAATCGATGCAGGCTATGTTGGCGCGATTCCCTTTATTGCCGGCATGTTCGTATTCCATCTCAAACAGGCGTTCAATGCATTTGCCCGGCCTTCGACGATGAACATGCTTTTTCTTTGCTTTATCGTGATTTGCTTTGCGCGTTGCATGACGAGCATGGCAATGGCGTTGTATTCGTTCGACTTCAATATTCTCATGTACTATTTCGCATGGCAGCTGCTGAAGAATTCGCCTGCACCCCAGCCAAAGCCGCGCCCCAGACCTGTGGTTTACGAAAAAACGCTTCACGAGTTGGAAATGGAAAAGGCTGCTGGCGAGTGATGTGCCGGATCGTCCAAAACGCTTGTCAACTTTATAGATAGGTGTAAAAGGGTGTTTTTTTCGGGGGCGCTTTGGGGGACGAGTGCAAACTGGACAGAGACATGAGCAAGCATCAATTTTTTGTCGATTTATCGAACTTTCCGAACAAACTGTGCATCTTCCGGCTGGTGGTCATCGTCATCAGCGTATCGTGTCTGCTTTTGGGATTTCCTTTGCTGGCATCGTTTATCGGGCTGATTGCAGGGATCACAGACAAGATCGACGGTATCTATGCGCGAAAACATAACATGTGTACGGAACTGGGATCCCTGTTGGACCAGATTTCGGATCTCATGTTCAATTTCTTTGTGATCTGCGGTGCGGTCGTGATGGGAATCTGGCCGATCTGGGTGTTGTTTTTGTGGGGATTCCGCGATCTTTCGGTTTTATCGATGCGCACCTCTGCCGGACAGCTCGGGTTTAAAATTCCCTCATCACCACTGGGCCGGGTGGCAACGTTCGAGATGTTCTGCGCCGAATTCTTTATGCCTTTGGACTGGGCACTGAATTCCCCGGATTACATGTTTGCAGATTTTGTTCAGGCGCATTTCCATCCGTATGTCGGCGTCGGCATGCATTATTTCGCACTGCTTGGAATTCTGGTCGGCATCGTCATGCAGTATGTGGCTGCGGCCAAATATGCCCGCTATTACGTGCAGAAATATGACGAAATTCACAAGGCTGCAGCTGCAGACAAACAGCCGTCTTCGGACGATGCACCAAAATCCGGTGCCCAAAGTGAAGAAGCAGCCGGCAACCAGTCGTCTTCGGATGATGCCAGATAACCCCGACTCCCCATAGGAAGACACGGACCATTCGACCGTATTTCAAACCTAAAGAGATTTCCCATGAAATGCCTTTTGTATATCCCGCCTTTTGAATGTGAGGGGATCAAGCTTCCCAATATCGCCTATGTCCGCATCGGTGGTCTCACGCTGTATCAACGCGCATGCCGCAGCATTCAGAAAGCTGCGTTCGACGATCTCATCATTGCAAAGCCGAAATCACTTGAGTTCCCTGCAGATGATCACGTTACCATCCCCATTCAGATGATGGAATACGAAACGCGCATTGGGGAGCTTTCGGAAGACCTGCGCAAGGCGGTTGGAATCGATTCGGTCTGTATCTGTGTGCTGGACGGTATGCTCAGTCCCGAGTGTCTGTCGATGCGTCCGGTGGGCGCAGATGTCCGTATTTATGTCGATAAATCGCCAACCGGCGTCTATTTTATGATGCCCGCGACTTTCAAGAAATTGCTCGCCACCGACGAAAATCTCGACGATATCGACAATCTGATTTCCGAAAGCTTCGACGCTCCCGAAAAAACGCTCTACCATCGGGTGATGAGCTCCGAAGATATTCGCCTCAGTCAGCGGAAACTGACGAAATCCCTGAAAAAACCGCTGGGCCGTGATGCCGACGGTCTGGTCGCCTATTTCATCAATCGTCCGTGCTCGCTGCAAATCAGCAAGCGGCTGGCCAACAGCTTTGTGACCCCCAATATGGTTTCGGCCTTCGGATTGATTCTGGGGCTTGCTGCAGCCGGTCTTGTTGCCACAGGTGTGCCCATCCTCATGGTTCTTGCCGTGATTATCTGGCAGATCGCCTCGATGGTTGACGGGATCGACGGCGAACTCGCCCGCATGCGCATGAGTCCCAGTCATGCCGGCGAATGGTTCGATACCGTCGCCGACGATATCACCAATATCACGTTCATGTTCGGACTCGGACACGGACTCTATCTCACCGGTCTCAATTTCCCCTTCATGGGCGACAATTCTTCCATCTACTTTTTGTATGTCGCCATGGTTGTCTGCTGTCTGATGGTCATCGTCGTCGGATGGTTTTATATCGAATTCATCAAGCTCGGTATCGCCAGCCATAACCATTTCGAATGGGGCTTCGAAACCGAAAATAAGAACAACAAAGATCACGAACATCGAAATATTGTTCGCCGCATACTCGACAAAATTGCAGGCGCTTTTGCCTGGGCTGCAAAACGGGATTTTTATACTTTCCTCATCATGATTCTCGTTTTGTGCTCACTGTATCGCGTTGCCTATTTCGTCATGCTCACGGGCGCCAGCTGTGTGGGCATCGGTGGGCTCATTGCTCTGACCATTCGCGCAATCCGGGGCTGTTTCAAAAAGAAATAGCGAATTTTGGAGCGATTTGGGTGGCCCGAAATGCTGCAGAACAAAATAAAATTCATGGAGCATCATTTATCCATTCCAATATCGACAGGATAGCTGTATATCCTACATTATGACCGGTTATGGACGGGACGATGCAAACGCCCAAACCATCACGTGTTCTTTTACAACAGCAAATTTCTGCATTATAAATATCTGGCACATTTCTTGCGGTTAGCCGCCCCCAATGTGCCAGCCTGTTGATACAGGCATTCCGGCCATTCCGCCACGGAAGACCACAGAACAACGAATGGATATCGCAATTTCAAACACACCATTGGCATTATGGAGGATGTATAATGGAAGATCATGCTAGATATCGCCTCATGTGTCCGGGACCGGTCAATGTATCCCGGCGCGTTTCAGAGGCTATGATCAGCAGTGAAATCGGACATCGCGAAAGCGAGTTCTCCGCCTTGTTGATAAACATAAAAAAGAATTGCCTGAACCTGATGAAGCTGAACCCCGAAGAATATTCGATGGTGGTGATTACGGGTTCGGGTTCGTCGGCCAACGAAGCGGTTTTGTGCAGTGCGCTGCAGCCGCAGGATCACATCCTTTCGCTCGTCACGGGCGAATTTGGCCGTCGTTTGTCCGAGATTTCTGCCATCTATAACCCCAATACCGAAGCGCTTGTTCAGGACTGGGCGACGCCGCTGGATCTCGATAAAGTCGAGCAAAGACTTAAGGAAGGCCATTTCGACTGGGTGACCATGGTCCATCACGAAACCAGCACGGGCGAGCTTCAGCCGGTGAAAGCCGTGGGTGATCTATGCAAGAAATACGGCGTAAAACTCTTTGTCGACGCCGTTTCAAGCTTCATGGTCGATCCCCTCGACCTCGCCGAATGCAACGTCACATTTATGTCGACCTCTTCCGGCAAAGGCATTGGCATGGGCCCCGGTCTCTCGCTCGTCGTCGGCCGCATCAGCGAGTTCGAAAAACTCACAACCTATCCCGTTCGCAATTATTATCTCAGTCTTGCGCGTCATTACCGTTTCTACATCGACAAGCTCCAGACGCCCAACACGCCCGGCATCACGCTCTTTATCGCGCTCAACGAAGCCCTCTCCATCATCGCCGAAGAAGGCGTCGACAACCGCCTCAAATTCCAGGCACACAAAGCCCGCTATTTCCGCGACGGTCTCAGCGCACTCGGTTTTTCGCTGCTTCGTCCCGATCACGTCCTTTCGAACGCCGTCTCGAGCATCATTCTGCCCGCGTCCATGAGTTTCGCCACGCTGCGCGATCGTCTCCGCGAACGCGGTTTCATCGTTTACGGCGGAAAGGGTCCGCTCGCCGACAAAATCTTCCAGGTTTCGACCATGGGGGCCGTGAATTGCGACGATATCCAGGATTTGCTCGACGCACTCGCCGACGTCACTCAGCTGAACATGCATTCAGTAGCCTGATGCCTTTTGATTTTTATGGATTTGCCCGGCTTTTGCTCACGCAATACGCCGGGCTTTTTTCGGCCTGTGCGCGGTTGCGCACACGGCCTTTCGTGCTCGACTATCGCATTCGCGATACGTCTCGCCCTGGTGATTTTGTATGCAAACCGACCAAATCCTCGAACAGGCCGAAATCCTGTCGCAGCAGCAATCTCCCGACAGTGCGGCCAGATTTCTGGCCGAATACCGAAAATCGGCATGCGAAAGCATTCACGACGATCCCGCGCAGATTGGCTGTTTGCTGCAAATCGTGACGGCCCAAATTAAGTATCTCAATCTGGCTCAGGCGTCAGATAAGGCTGCAGGCATCGCCGAATGGTTTCTGCATATTCTGCATCATCTGCAGGAAGATGTGCCAGACGTCGAATGGAAACGCTTAAAACTGGCATTTCGGGAATCTTTTTCGGCATTTTTTCGCAACTATGCAAAATCGCTCGCGAACCTCGACAGGTTTGAAGATATGCGCATCGCCATGCGTCATGCGCTCGATTTGACGACGATGATTCCAATGGCGATCGTTTATCTCGTGCATTTGTACCGGCCGCTGCTGAATCGGGAGACGATCGAAGAACAGCCGTCGAAGCAGTGGGTTTTGGATCGGTATGCCGAATGTCTGGCCGCACTGGATTTCGCCGGGCTTCACGATGAACCATTCAGAGAGGCGCTTGATCTGTATCAGCTGGCGCACCGTGATGCATCGCATGCTGCAGAATTATTTGTCCGGGTTGAGCAGATGGCCGACCAGTCTCCCAATGATATCGCCTTGACGACGCTTAAAAATATTTACAAAAAACAGTTCATATCTTTTTGATTTGTGCGATACATGGTCACAGGAACTCGTCTGGGTGTGTTTTCTTCAACGGATGAGGGTGAGGTAAAAAATGGCCAATTACGCAACGATCGCTGTGAATCCGACAATCGGTGACTGGGACGGGCAAGTCGGCATTGTCAGACGAGCCATTGACGAATCGCGAAAGCAGGGCGCCGATGTCCTTGTATTTCCTGAACTTGCGATAGGTGGGCCGGATGCAGGCGATCTGTTTTGGCGTCCGGACACTGCGGCTGCGTCGGAAAATGCGCTTGCGCAGATAGCGCCGCTTACCAAGGGCATCACGCTGGTGATTGGTGCGCCGATTTCCCACAACGGCAAGCTGTATAACGTGGCGGCTGTATTTCACGATGGTTTGCTGCTGGCGCTGGTTCCCAAACGATATCCGACATTTCACACGAGTGAGGAACGCTGGTTTTCGCGCTGGGATTTCAAGCGAACCGAGCAGCATCTTGGGGCTGTGATAGGCAATTACACACCGCGCATTCCCGGGCTGGAAAGAGTATTTGTGATTACGGGAACGGTCGAGGATTATCCCAGTCCCGAATCGGGAGCGACCTATATTATCGTGTGCAACCGCGCCTATGCCATTGGTGCATATCGCGAAGAACTCGCGCGTCACATGGAGTATTCGCGGGCGTTGTCTGTGACCATGGTCAAAACCAATCTGCTGGGTTCAGACGATGGCAGAATGATTTATGATGGTGGTGGCTATATCCTTGTGAACGGGCAGTTTACGGCGATGTCACCCCGGTTTACGTTCAATCAGGATTATGTCATCACGACGACCAGCAGCCCGATGCAGAATTCGTTTGATCCGACGCTGGCGCAGTTCGACAAAGTCGGCTCAAGTCCAAAAACCGAGGCGGATTATACGTTCGCAGAGCTGGAGCTGGCGCTTTGCCTGGGGTTGAACGATTACCTCAAACGCGCGCATATTCAAAGGCTTTGTCTTGCCCTGTCGGGCGGCCGTGATTCGGCGATGATTGCCATCATTGCCGCAAGATTGCTGGCGATTACGAATCCCGATGCATCGCCCGATGTGCTGCGCAAAAAGATGCATGATTTCCTGTATACTGCGTATATGCCCAGCCAGACCTCATCTTCCTCCAGCACGCATAAAGCGGCGCAGGCTTTGGCAAAACACTTTGGCTTTGATTGTCACATCATTCCGATTGGCGCCTGGGCAAACCTGATTACATCGGCGATTGAATCCAATGTTGGCCGCAAACTCACGTGGGAAAAAGACGATTTAACGCTTCAGAATGTGCAGGCCAGAGCGCGCTCGTCGTTTATTTGGACGCTGGCCAACGCCCGCGATGCGCTTTTGCTCACCACCGGCAATCTCAGCGAAGCGGCGGTCGGATATGCCACGATGGATGGGGATTCGAGCGGATGTCTCGATCCCATCGGCAATATTCCCAAAACGATTGTCTCCAAGTGGCTTGAGTGGGCGCGCAATTTCCATCAGATTCAAGCGCTCGATCTCGTTTTTGCGCAGCCGCCTTCGGCGGAACTCAGGCCGCTCAATACAAAGCAGGCCGACGAAACCGATCTGATGCCCTATCCTGTGCTCGATTCCTTCATTCAGTGGTTCGTTATCGAGCGGCTCACGCCAAAGGAGGTCTTCCAGAAAACCAGGTCTTTGCTGGGCAGCTACTACAAAAACGATGACGATATCAAACGCGATATCAAACGGTTTGTGGGGCTGTGTACGCGGGCGCAGTGGAAGCGAGTGCGCTTTGCCAACAGCTTCAGGGTGATGCCGTTCGATATCAGCGAAATCGGCTTGCAATGGCCATGTGTTCAGGACGGATTCTCTGCGGCATGCAAAGAACTCTGAGCCGTACAGATTTAAAATAAAAAAAACCGCGCGATTGCGCGGTTTTTTTATTCAGTCTTAATGATTATGCGGGTGTGGTCTCGATGAGCGATGCAACCAGCGTGTTGATGGCCAGATCATCGTCGGGCCATTTGAATCCGCGCCACGCCTTTTTGGCTGCAGACTTTTTGTATGCAGCAACTGCGGCGGATACGGGCACCGGGGTCGCCTGTGTCTGCTGGCGAGCCGGGGCATCACCAGAAACTGCTATCTGCTGGGATATGGAGGGCTTGCGGACGTGCAGCGATGGAAGCGGCGGCTGCGCCGGTTTGGCTGCAATGCCGGAAATCGATTTGATGCCCAGCGGACCACTTGGGGCCGGCGGCATTTGCTGTGACGAAGCTCGCACGATATCGGGTTTGCCGGATTTCGAAAATCCCGACAGATTGTTGTTATCCTGCCGGTTAATCTGGGGCAGCGGTGCCATCGCCGGCTGCGAAATGCGCGGAGAACGACTGGCTGCCGGTGCATTGCGCTGCGATATCAGTGCATCATAGCTGCCGCTGTTCAGCTTGTTGATGAAAAACAGGTGCTGCTTCTCCATCAATTCCTTGATGACGGCGTTCTGTGCATCTGTGCCGTTCACTCCGGCAATCGCGTCACGATATGACGTACTCTTGGAATCCAGTACCTGCCCCGAAAAGAAAACATTCGTCGTGATATGGCCATCCTTTATGCCATTGTCTTCGGTCTGAATGTGATACCACTTCTCCTGGTATTTGACGTCGTTGTTATAAGCATTCAGCATATCCACCACCATCCTGGAAAGAGAGCAGATGTGTCATCCCAAAATGACACTGGTCGTATTTTCGCGCGTTTTGACGATTGCGTCAAGCGATTAGCTTGAATAAAAAATGGTCATGGTAACAATTCAGCCCCTTGCTTGACGATATGCACACTATATGCATCAGTCATAATCAAACATCTAACCATCCTATCATCTTGCCAGCTGCAGCCAAATACTGATAAAGAAATGCGCCCTTTTGGGGAATCGCCTGAGAACCACAAGCACAGGGGAATTGGATATATGTCCAGACGTCATCGTCTTCAGAATTACGTACTCAAACAGTTTGAAGCTCAAATCGATTCGCTGAGCGCCCGCGGCTGGGGGCAGGGATCGTTTGTCGACGAAAACCGCAAAATTTTGGTCGAAGCGCGCGGCGCATTGCCTGGCGATATCGTGATTGCCGAAGGCCGTCACGTCGAGGATTCGATGCTGCAGTCGGCCGTGATCGAGTTCAAAAAACAGCATTATCCCCGCATTCCCATCACCTGTCCGCATGCGCCGGTGCGATGCGACAAGGATACCGGATGCGGCGGATGCACATTGCGCGACTGTGCCTACACAACCCAATGCCAGCTCAAGCAGGATATCGTTCGCCGCTGTTTTGATGCGCAGGAACTGTCGGATATCGAAATTTTACCGATATTGCCCTGCGAGAATCAGCACGAATACCGCAACAAAATGGAGCTTTCGTTCGGCCCCGATGGTGCCGATGAACCAGGCGTCGGGCTGCATCCATCGGGGTACAGTTTCGAAGTCATCGCCATGAAATCGTGCGATATGATTTCACCGCTGCTGCCCGAGATCGCGCAAAAAGCGACCGTCTGGATGAAATCCCTTGGCGTTCCTTATTATCGGTTCCGCAAAAACACTGGTTTTTTGCGGCTGCTCACGCTTCGGGTCGGCCGTCGCACCCATCAGGCTATGGTGATTCTAACGACCTCGGGGCTCGAAGATATCGAACTGGACGATGGCCGCATCATGAAAGCCCGCGATATCGTTGACGATTTTAAAAGCTGCGTGATCGATAATATGTCGCAGCCAATCGACAGTTTCTATTGGACTGCAATGGTCGTCGAAAAAGGCCGCCCAACCGAATGGCGCGATGCATTGATTTCGGGGAACGAAGTGCTGCACGAAACCATGCAGATGCCAGATGAAGCCCATGCACTGCATTACGAGATATTGCCGAGAGCTTTCTTTCAGCCGAATACGATTCAGGCCGAAAAGCTCTATCAGGTCGTGCTGCGGTTTGCCGAGCCCTATATGCGTCCCGATACCCCGGTGCTCGATTTATACTGCGGCACAGGCACCATTGCCCTCAGCTTCGCTCGCTATGGGCATTCGGCAGTTGCAGTCGATATCGAAAAGCAAGCCATCGAAAATGCCCGCGAAAATGCCCGCAAAAATGGGCTGGAAGATAAAATCGAGTTCTATGCCGGCGATACCGCCGAGATCCTCAAAAAGCTGCTCGATGAAAATGCCAATTTCGCCGATTTCATTCTGGTCGTGGATCCGCCGCGCCGCGGTTTGCTCCCGCCGGCTTATCGCCAGATTATGCGTCTTGGCATGCGCACCATTGTCTATGTCTCGTGCAATCCCGAGTCACTGGCTGCCGATTTGCGCCAGTTCAGGGCCGATGGCTACACAATACAGGCCGTACAGCCAGTCGATATGCTGCCGCAGACCGCGCATGTAGAAACGGTGGCATTGCTCACATACACAGGTTAAGGGCGTGACGTATGCGCCAGCGGCGCATAGGCACGCCGGCGAGCTGTAGAGACGACCGGTTCGGGCGTCTCAAAGCGAGCCCATCCCATCTAATTCGTTTCGTGAAACGGCAAATATATAATTCATCAACAATGATATTATTCGATTCATGCAAATCACCGTTCGTATAAAAAGTATCGTTAGACAAAACCAGGAAATCGTTCGGCAAACGATGGTTCTTGATGATAATCCCTGGGATACATGCGGTCTGATTAAAGCGATCGTCAAATCGAGCGTGCAGTCCTATAACGAACGGTCAGATAACGAGATCGTCAAGGTTTTGTCACTCGAAGAGATTGAAGATGCAGCGATTGCAGGGAAAGTATCTTTTGGTGTGCATTATCCTAAAGCAAACCGGAAAAAGCCCGATATCGACAGGGCCATAGAACATGCAATACAATCGTTCGAAGATGGCGTCGTTTGTATATTTAATGGCGATCGGCGGCTTGAATCGCTTGATGATACAATCGATGTTGACCAGCCGTTTACATTTATAAAACTCGCTATGCTGAGCGGACGCATGTGGTAACAGGGAATTTGGATATGCTGGATGTTCAGGAATATATCCCGTCATTATATAGAAAATTGTGGCAGGCGCTTGGGCTTAAGTTCAGTGATCCGAAGGATTATTATGCATGCGAAGATGAATCCTATCGCCAGCTGACTGATATTTTCAGGAAGATGTCGCGCGATTTGGAAAAAGCCCCAGTTGAAGCGTTTAGTGCGGCATCCGGCAGTCCGATTGATCGTTTTGCAGATAAAATTAAAGGCGCAGTGCTGGATGTTTCACAGGATGATAGAACGACCAGAACCGAGAAGGCGATTGATAGTATTTTTGGTGCAATTAAAAAGTCCATTCGGGATGCGGTGGCTGCAGAAAAAGCCAAAACCGATAAGAGAAACAGCTTTCTTGATAAAGTCGTGGGCGCGCTGGATCATGTGGTGACGGATGTTCCTGCAGCGCCTTTGCCCATGGGCATTGGTGACCGAATTGCCCGAAACTATAAAAAATTATTTGATGTTTTTGTGCCGCCTCATTTCCGGAAACAGGCTATTTATATATTCAACAAACAACCGCAATTTGGCATTTTGCAATGTGGGCATTATCGTCCTACAGCCAGAGATCCGCATCGTCGAACGCTCGACTGCAATCGCATTTACAGAATATTCGAATCGTATTTCTATATGCAGTATTACAATTGTGATATGGTTGCATATATGAAAGCCAGCAATTCGATCAATATGCCATATTCTCAGAGAGCCGATTCCAGGGAATATGATTATATCGAATGGCATCTTTCGCCGCTTGCAGCCGGCAGCGATTTGATTGCAGCTGCAATAGATATGAATGAACCGGGTGTCGTCGGTTATATTAAACATTTATTTGAAGATGACTGTTATGATGCACTTTCGAGAGATATCGTTTGTGGAATTGTTAAAAGTGATAACCGGGAATTGCTCAATTTGCTGATATCACTTTTGCTGGATGCCGGCTTGCAGGAAGGTGTGCGCCAGGTAATCTGCGAGAATATGGATATCGGAACGATTCAGTCACAGATAGCGATATTCAGAGCCATATACGACAACAATCTGATTCGATATTCGTCTGTTAAACGGGCATTGGCTACGCAGACCGGCGTCGGTTTTGACAAAGATAATCTCGAACGCAGCTTTGCAAAACTCAATCAGTGCATGCACGAAGTGATTGAAACACCGGCGATTTGCCATAACTATATTCGATCAGATGATCCTTATTTGGTTAAAATGGGCTTTTGGGGCCTTGCAATTCGCGATGTAAAAGAGTGCATAGAACATGTGCAGTCCATTCTTGAAAACGGGACGCGAGAGCAGATTATCGCTACGGCACACAATATCTTTGTGATCAACGATCCCGGACAATTATCATCGTTTGCAAAGTATATATTCGATCATTATGCCGACGATCGCAATATCGTTGGCGCATGGTTCTATTCCTTTATCAATGATGTGTATGATATTGCCGATGAAGCTTTGTATTCCAAAGGTCCGAATGTTGTGCATCCGATTTATAGAAAGATTAGCTTCAGGTGCGCACCGATTCCTCTTGAACCGTATTTCGATTCTCCCGATGAAGTACGCAAATATTTTGATTTATTGAGGAAATTCCTTGGCTTCGTGCAGAAAGAATCTGTCGGCACGATGTCTCGGGAGGCGATCTATTACAGAATGTTTGCGATGGCCTGGATGCTTCGGGATTCGGATTTGCTTTCGGAACTCGCGCCAAAATTTACCGAAGCCGGGTTCGGCTGGCAAAGAGAAACCTTGCTCATGGCGACCTGGAATCCCAAAACGCATGTGCAAAAAAAAGTATTGTTCGAAGCCGCCGTGAGCCGAACCGAAGAAATCTCTGATCGCGCTCAGGAAATCATGAAATATGTTTCTTTGCATGATGAAGACTATGACGAATTGCGCGAATTGTTCCGGCTGAAATCCATCGGGGCACGCAATTACCTCTCGGATCTGTTCTATAAAGCGCCAGAATCGACCATGCTCAACCAAATCGCAGAAATGCTCAAATCGAAAAAGAAAGATATCCGGGCTGCAGGTATCGATTTGATTGTGCGCTTGAAAAATGACGAAAAACGCAGGGATGCCTATGTAAAAGCCAGAAATCTCGTAAATATTCTGACTTCTCCTTCAGATGCCGAAAAAGTGATGCTGGAAGGTATTCTGGGACAAAACGAGGTCGATATCATTCTGAATACACCTGGCTATGGCTTGTATAATCCGGATATCAAAACGCCGCTGCCGCCTTTTAAATATCAAAAATATGCGTTCAGACGCTGCATCGAACACTGGATGAACTCGGTTCCTCTCGTGCTCAGAAAACTGGATGTGCTCATCGATTTCAACAAAGACAGGGAATATCAATCCGGCGAGGCAACGTTCGTACTCGGCAAGGATTTCCGAAGGATAGATTATGATGTGAATGATCGTCTGCTCGGTTATCCGTTTCCCGAATTATGGCAGCAATTTTATGAAGAAGAGATTGGGGAATTTGGGCTTTTGCTCGTCACTCGCTGTCTGATCGCGTCGAGGCTCAACGACAGATTTGATGGGGCCAGAGACTATTTTGGACTGGATTTATCCGGCATTTCGTATCCAAAACTCAAATATGAAAATACGGTTGAGGATATCATCGAGAATTTGTTTGACTATTATGTGCTGAAAAATCTGCCGGTTATTGTCGATCTCTTTGGCAGCATCGCTTATGCAATCGTTGCGAAGCCATTTCGTTCCAATTTTGAAATTGACGAAGAAAAAATCAGGAACAAAGGTCGCAATGAAAGCATCGTTTTCCCAAATCTTGTCATCCCCATTTTCGGTGTATACAGAAATTTGTGCTGGATGGATGGTCTGAATTACTTCATCACACTCGAAACGCTCAATCGCTATTTCGGAAGTAATGTAGCGGAGTTTTCAATCATTGATTATTTATTGGCATATCAATCAAAGCTGATAAGCCGTGATGAAGTATATCAGATGATTTTTGAGGGTGATACCCGACAGCCGCTTAGCGTATCGTTCCGTCTGATGGCGCCTTTTATTTTGGAAAAGCCGACCTATCTTGGTTACGATGCGAGAGCGGCCGTTCGAAAGTTTTTTGATGCCCCGGATGGATCATCATTCTGGAAGCTCCCGATTAACAAATTCGCGCAGGAAGTCTATTGGCCGCTGGTGGATATGATACTCAATGTCGAACTCAAGCGCAGTGAGCAGAGCACGATATTTAGTAAGTATATCCCCAAAATTCCGGCGGTTAGAGGGACGCAGGTGTTGGTCGATTTGTTGATTGCGCTGAATGGTGCTCGCCTGGATCGCGATGCGTATTACCATTTGTCGTGGAACGAGTCGAAATCCTATTGTCTTTCGTGTTTGCTGCAGGTTTCAGAACCTGCACCGGGCGAAGATGCAGAAACACTGCGGGAATGTTTGAAGGAACACTCAATTTCAGATGAGCGACTGATCGAAGTGGCAATGTTCAACGATCACTGGATCCCCATTATTGAAGCGTATCTGGGATGGGAGGGACTTGCAAAGGGCATCTATTACTTCGCGGCCCACATGGACGAAGACCTCAGTGAACGCCAACAGTCCATCATTGCTCGCTATACGCCGATTCCAATCGAAGATCTCAACCATGGTGCCATGGATATCCGATGGTTCAGGGAAGCCTATGATTTGCTTGGTGAAGACCATTTCAATCTTTTGTATCAATCGGCAAAATACCTGGCAGCCAGCAATAAACATACGCGAGCCAGAAAATATGCCGATGCCATGAATGGCAAATTCGATATCAAAGAGACCGAACGGGAAATCAAAGACAAACGCAACAAAGATCTGTTGATGGCTTATGGTCTGATTCCCCTGAAAGATCAGGATGATATTGCGCATCGATACGCGTTTATTCAGGATTTTCGCAAAGAATCGAAATCGTTTGGCGGTCAGCGTCAGGCTAGTGAAGCCATTGCGGCAGATATGGCGATCAAAAATTTGGCGAGCAATGCTGGGGTTGAGGATGAGACGCGGTTTATCATGCGGATGGAAGCGCAGATCACCGATTCGCTCGACAAATTCTTTAGCTGGACGGCGCTTGGGGATGATATCGAACTGCGGATCGCACAGTCGGATGAAGATTATTCTTTAAGCATAGAATGTCAAAAATCCGGAAAGCCGCTCAAATCGGTGCCGTCGAAATACAAAAAAGATCCGACCGTGATATCATTCCGGGAAGCGCTCAAATCCTTGCGGGAGCAGTTTTCGCGCACCAAACGCATGTGCGAAGAATTCATGGAAAACGGCACGGAACTGACGATCGACGAGCTCCAGGTGCTGCTTGGCAATCGCATTGCCGGCCCCATTTTATCAAAAATCGTCTATTTGCTTGGCGATAAATCGATCCATTATTTCGAACATGCCTTCGACAATCCGCAGGGCATCAAGTTTAAGCTGAGTCCCGATGCCAAATTGCGCATTGCGCATCCCTACGATTTGTATAAAAACGGCGACTGGGCATTTTACCAGAAGTATATCTTCGATCACCAAATCAAACAGCCGTTCAGGCAGGTTTTCCGCGAGCTTTATCTGCTTACCGATGAAGAACGCGAGATGATTTATTCGTTGCGGTTTGCGGGCAACCAGATCAAGACGCGACAGACTGTTGGCTGTCTCAAAGGTCGCCGATGGGGGGCGAGTTATGAGGATGGACTGCAAAAAATCTATTACCGCGAGAATATCATTGCGACGATTTATGCAGAAGCAGACTGGTTTTCTCCGAGCGATATCGAGCCGCCGACGCTCGAGTATGTCGTCTTTTTCGATCGCGAAACGCATGA
>JAEEGL015247584.1_pt1 | contig 20042 bp, 28 predicted proteins | sample 9134231 | NCBI WGS metagenome assembly JAEEGL01 (sample SAMN16246548, study PRJNA631951) | gut metagenome | biome: gut microbiome; feature: rumen; material: fiber-attached | host: Bos | place: Iran: Karaj | collected 2018-10
CAGTCCCCAGCCCAGGAGCAGCGGGCGCAGGTCCGCCGGATCCGCGAGGGCCGGGAAGAACGTGTTCTGAATGAGCATCCAGGCGCCGACCGCGATGATCACGCCGACCACGCAGGCCTGCAGGCCGCGCATCACAGCCTTCACGTATCTGTTTTCCAGGGCCTTTTTCATCAGGACCATGATCAGCAGGATGATCAGGAACGCCGGCAGGACCGACGCCAGGGTCGCGATGACCGCCCCGGGGATCCCCGCCTGGCTGGTGCCCACATAGGTGGCCAGGTTCACCATGATGGGGCCCGGCGTGCTCTCGCTGACCGCGATCATGTCCGTCAGCATCTCCTCCGTGACCCAGCCGTACCGGAGCACCACGTCCCGGATCAGCGGGATCGCCGCGTAGGCGCCGCCGAAGGAGAAGCAGCCGACCTCCAGGAAGCCGATGAGCAGTTCCAGGTACATCATTCCCGCTCACCTTCCTTTCCGCGGCCGCGCTCCCGGACCAGGAACACCGCCAGGCTCACCGCGGCCGCCGCCAGCAGCACCACCACGGTGGAGACCTTCCAGGCGAAGGCGCTGATCAGCATCATCACGAGAAAAGCGCAGGTGGCGATCACGCGCCGCAGCGGATCCTTCGGCATCTTTTTCAGCATGCGGATCCCCACGTCCAGGATCAGCAGGCCCACCGCCACGCGGATCCCTTTGAAGGCGCTGGCCACCCAGGTGATCTCCAGGAACCGGTCCAGGAACATGGAGATCAGCCAGATGATCAGGAAGGACGGCAGCACCACGCCCAGCGTGCAGGCCACCGCGCCGGCCAGGCCCTTCTGTTTATAGCCCACAAAGGTGGCGCAGTTGATCGCCACCGGGCCCGGCGTGGACTCAGCGATCACGGTCACGTTCATCAGGTCCTCATGGGTGATCCACTGTTTCCGCGTGACGCAGATGTTCTCGATCACGGAGATCATCGCGTAGCCCCCGCCGAAGGTGAACGCCCCGATCCTGAAAAAGGTCAGGAACAGATCAAGCAGCATCATATACCTCCCAGTCGGTATTTCCGGGATAAGCATAACACAGGAAACGCCGTCCGTGAAGAGCAGGATCCCTGTTTACAGCAGATCCCGTACCTGTTATGATGGTTGCCGGAGAAACGGTCCCCGTCCACGGAAAAAGTGAAAGGAAACAGCTGTTCCGGACGTTTCCTTTATCAGAGAGTCCAACCGAAAAGGAGTGCCCGTCCATGAAAAAAGCGCTGTGCCTGTTCCTCGCCCTCATCCTGGCTGCGGCCTGCTGCGCCGCTTCTATCGCGGAATCCCTGGAAGAAGCCGAATTCCCGTACGTCGGTTTCCGCATCGTCATGCCGGAGACATACCGGAACACGAAGGGGATCGTGACCCTGGAAGGCCCCTACGATCTCAGCGAGATCGTCCAGATGGTCAACTGCGGCTATGCCGCCATGACGAAGGAAAAATATGACCTGATCATGGACGGCAGCCATGAACAGAAGGTCCCGCCGGAAGAGATCCTCATCGATACCCTCTTCACGGTCTTCGCCATCGGAAAGGGCCAGACGTTCAGCTGGTTCAACACCGTCAGCCAGTTCGGATATAACGAAGAGTACGCCCGCGAGATCGGGCAGGCCGGGGACACCACCTTCTACCTGTACATGGAAGGCGTGAACGAAGAGTTTGTCGCGGACATCGACCCGATGTACAAAGACGAGTATATCGCCATGGCCTCCGCCTGGCATGAAGTGGCCGCCTCATTCACCTTCTTTGAGCCGCAGGAAAAGCCGGATCCCTACGCCCGCCTGGTGGGTTCCCACATCGATTTCGTCGCCGCGGACCTGGACGGCAAACCGGTCTTCTCCGAAGACCTGTTCGCGCAGAACGACATTACCGTCCTGAACGTCTGGGCCACCTGGTGCGGGCCCTGCGTCGGGGAGCTGGAGGAGCTGCAGAGCTTCCACAAGAACATGCAGAAGAAGGGCATCGGCGTCGTCGGACTGCTGGTGGACGACGACGTGGCCGCCGCCCGGGAACTGCTCGATGAGTTCGGCGTACAATATCCCGTCATCCTGGCGCCGGAAAACCTGGACGACCTCCTGTACCTGGAAGGCTACCCCACCACGTTCTTCATCGACCGGGACGGAAGGTTCCTCGCCCTGCCGGTCGTCGGCGCCTATGTGGGAAGATATACCAGCACCGTGAACGAACTGCTCCGGACGAAAAAATGACCGGGCCGCAGGACACCGGAAAGGAAGGAAAGCCATGAAACCGTACCTGATCGTCATTGATATGCAGAACGACTTTATCGACGGCGCCCTCGGCACGCCGGAGGCGCAGGCGATGCTGCCCCGCGCCGTGGAACGCATCCGCGGCTTCCGGGACGGCGCGGTCATCGCCACCATGGACACCCACGAAGCGGATTACCTGGACACGGCGGAAGGACAGAAACTGCCGGTGGTCCACTGCGTCCGGGGAACGGAAGGCTGGCAGATCGCCCCGGCCGTGAAGGAAGCCCTGGGCGCGGACTGCGTCATCGTGGAAAAACCCACCTTCGGCTCCGTGCGGCTGCCGGGCCTGATCGAAGATCCCGAATCCATCGAACTCATCGGCCTGTGCACGGATATCTGCGTGGTCTCCAACGCGCTGCTGCTGAAGGCGCACTTCCCGGAGGTCCCCATCCGCGTCGACAGCAGCTGCTGCGCCGGCGTGACCCCGGAAAAGCACCGGGCCGCCCTGGAGACCATGGCCAGCTGCCAGATCGACATCCTGTAAGGCACAGAAACCCGGGCCCTGCAGGGACCGGGTTTTTCCGGAATGTTAACACGCGTTGCTTGCGGCAACGGGCTCCAACCCTGTAACATGACTGCGAAAGGAGGTTTTCGTCCATGCTGAACGAAAACATTAAGGCAGTCAGAAAGGCAAAGGGATTATCGCAGGAGGAACTTGCGGTCAGGCTGAATGTGGTGCGCCAGACGGTTTCCAAATGGGAGCGCGGGCTGTCCGTGCCCGATTCCGAAATGCTGATCTCCGTATCCGAAGCGCTGGAGACGCCGGTGAGCGTACTGCTCGGCGAAACGGTTACGGAAGAGACGCCCGACGACCTGAAGACCCTGTCGGAAAAGCTTGAAGTGATCAACCTGCAGCTTGCGCGGCAGCAGGCCACCCGGCGGAAGATCCTTCACTGGGTCCTGATCCTGATCAGCGCGGCTGTCGCGCTGGGCTTCGTGATCATCTGCACGGCAGGGAGCCCGTACCTGAACTGGGATTTCAGCGACCCGGAGACTGCGGTCGCCGGTACCGCGCTGCACGCGTTTGAATGGATCTTTGTCAGGATCGCCCCCTTCGCGCTGATCGCCACGGTCGCCGGCGCCGTGCTGACCCGAAAGCGGAAATAACGGGTTCCGGTATGACTCTGCGTCAGCCGGTACACGAAACACCTGTCCGGAGGAAAGATGAAATACGCGGTCATATCGGATATCCACGGGAACCATCCCGCGCTTCAGGCAGTGCTGAACGATCTCCGAAGCCAGAGGATCACCTGCTGCCTGTTCGCGGGAGATTACTGCATCAGCAATCCCTGGCCGGATGAATGCATTGATACGATCCGGGCGATCCCGGAAAAAACGGTGATCCGGGGAAACGAGGAAAAGTATCTGGAGAACCTGGTCGGCCGGGATCCGTCCCAATGGACGGACGGCCAGATGCAGGTTTCCTACTGGTGCTGCAGGAACGTCCGGAAGGACAACCTGGATTATCTGCTGAGCCTTCCCCTCACCGCCGATCTGGCATGCAACGGCATCCCGATCCGTATGGCGCACTCCTCCATGGATTTTATGGGCACCTACCCGTTCTATACCTGGAACTCTGTGACCGTCGTGGAAAGGACCAGGCAGACCGGCGACGCCCCGGAAAAGATCCTGGCCGATCTTGCCGCGGAGCGGGAACGGGATCCCGTATTCCTGGAAGCGGTATCGAAACTGGATCAAGGGATCTATATCTTCGGCCATTCCCACATCCAGTGGTCCTACGCGTCCGAAGACGCAGGCGTTTACCTGGTCAATCCGGGCTCCTGCGGCCTGCCGCTGGACGGGATCACGGACAGCGTGCCCTATACGGTGCTGGAGGTTACGGAATCCGGTCGGGTGCATATTGAGGAAAAGCGGGTCCCGTTTGACAAAGCCGCTTACGCGGACGCGTTCATGCGGACAGGGCAATGGCGGGAAGCCAATGTCTGGAGCCGGGTGATCCTCCGGGAGTGGACAACAGCCCGGGAGCACATCCATTTCTTCCTGGCGTTTGCGGAACAGTACGCGAAGGCGATCGGGGACGAACGGAGGCCCTACGTCCCGGAGACCTGGGAAAAGGCCTTTGAATTGTGGGACCGGCAGCAGGACAGCCTGCCGTAAAGGAGACATGGAATGAGACTGAGACCCTATATCCCGGAGACCGACTTTGAGATCCTCCGGGAGTGGATCACCGATCCGAGAACACACGCACTGTGGTGCGCCAACCGGTTCGCCTTCCCGCTGTCCCGGGAAAACTTTGATGAGATCCTGCGAGAGATCCGGGTGCGGAACGGCGACAGCCCCTTTGTCGCCCTGGGGGACGACGACCGGCCGGCCGGGTTCTTCTGCTATTCCCTGCTGCCCGGCGCGAATGAGGGACTGCTGAAATTCGTGGTGGTCGACCCGGCCCGCCGCGGGCAGGGACTGGGGAAAGCCATGCTGCGGCTGGCAGTGGAGTACGCGTTCCGGATCAGCAAGGCCGACGCCGTTTGCCTGCGGGTCTTTACCCCCAACACCGGTGCCATCAGATGCTATGAGCATGCCGGGTTTACCGGAGAAAAGACAGTACCTGACGCTTTCGTATATCAGGATGAATCATGGGGGCGCAAAAGCATGGTCATCCGCAGACCCGCGGATACCGGCAAAAACTGACCCGGAGGCGGACCGGTATATTTCAGCGGGTCCCTGGCGGCAGGGCATCAGCCCGTCATCCTCCCTGCTGACCTTATCGCACACATCATAACGAAAAGAGAGAAACAAAATGGAGATCAGGACAAAACAGTTTCAGATACTGACCGATATAGAGCTTGTATGGCAGCTGATGACGGACGTGTATGACCATGAACTGTCCAACGGCCCCGCCGCGCCGTTCTTTGAATACGCGGTCATCAGCTCCTGGATGGACAAGGACTATCTCCGCCTGAACCGTTTCTGGCTGGACGGCGATCTTCCGGTGGCCTTTGTGTTCTATGAGCAGCCGGTCACGTCCACCTTTTTCGTGCTCCGCCCCGGATATGAATTCCTGGCCGGCGAGATGATCGCATACGCGGAGACCGCCTATCCGAAATTTGACGAGCCCCGGGAGCTGAACCTGCTGAGCGGGCAGACGGCGCTGATCGCGGAAGCCCGGAAGCGCGGCTATGAAGTGGTATATGAGGAACCGGACCGGTACTTTGACTTCAGGAAGGGGAAGCTGGACTATCCCCTTCCCGAAGGATATCACTTTGTGGAAGCCCGGCAGTCGGATCCCCTGAAATCCGCCCGGTGCCTGTGGGAGGGCTTCAACAGCGCGGAGCTGGGCCCGTTCGTCAACTGGGAGATCCCGACCAAGGCCGGCGGGCTCAGCCCGCACGAGCTGTACCAGAACGTGGTGTGCGCCTCGGTCTCCCCTTCGCCCCACGCGACCTATGACTATACCGTGATCATCGCGGACCGGGAGGAGAACTACGTCTGCTTCTCCGGCATGTGGTGGGTGCCCGCGAACCGGCTGGCCTATATGGAGCCGCTGTGCACGGTGCCGGCCCACCAGCACAAAGGGCTGGCCGCCGCCGCGCTGTCCCGGCACGACCGGGTCATGCGCGCCCTCGGCGCGGAAGTCATGACCGGCGGCGGGAATGAATTCTACCGGAAGATCGGATACCAGGGCGTTCATTGCTGGCTCCATATGAAAAAGCAATAAACCGGAGGAAAAACCCATGGACAAATATATTGAAGGAAACAAGGCTGCCTGGGAAGAGGCCTTTGAAAACAGGGCCGCTTCCTGGGGAGCCGATATCACCGAACGGATCCGGACAGAGGACTACCCCTTTTTCTACGAAGAGACCAAAGCCGTCCTGAAACAGATCCGGACAGAGGGCGCCGTGATCGGCCAGTTCTGCTGCAACAACGGGCGCGAGCTGCTTTCCCTGGTCAAATGCGGGAAAGCGAAGAAAGGGATCGGCTTCGATATCGCCGAAAACCAGGTGGCCTTCGCCAATGAAAAAGCGAAGGAACTGGGGCTGCCGTGCGAGTTCGAGGCGGTCAATATCTACGATATCGACGACCGGTACCGGGAACAGTTTGACGTGGTGATCATCACCGTCGGCGCGCTGTGCTGGTTTGCCGACCTGGACCGCTTCTTCGCCGTCGTCGCGAAATGCATGAAACCGGGCGCCGTCATCGTGATCAACGAGGAGCATCCGTTCAAAAACATGCTCGCCGCGGAAGGCGAGGAACTGTTTGACCCGGACCACCGTCTGGAATGCCGTTATTCCTATTTTGAGCATGAATGGACCGGGAACGGCGGCATGTACTACATCACGCAGAAATCCTACCAGTCGAAAACCTTTACCGACTACACCCATCCCCTGTCGCAGACCATCTCAGGCATGTGCCGCAGCGGGATCGTCGTGACCGGGCTGCAGGAATTCGACTACGACATCAGCGGCGGGTTCGCTGACCTCGATCACCGGGGTTTTCCCCTTTCCATGATCATCTGCGGACAGAAAGCCCCGGAGGGAACGGCCCGTGCGTAAGAACCGCTTCTATGAGGAAACGCTGCCCGAAGGCTACCGGGAAGCATTCACGGCGGACGCCGGTGACCGGAAACTGGGTTCCCGGCTGGCCGCCGCGACCATGCTGACCAACGCCGTCCTGTTCTTTGTGCTCTTCCTGGCCTATGTGGGACCCCGGATGGAGGAGATCGCGCCCCGTTTTTCGATCCTTGGGTGTATCGCCCTGATCGCGGCGTATTTCCTGTACATTGTGCTTCACGAACTGACCCACGGGATCGTGTATAAACTGCTGACCGGAAAGAAACTGGTTTTCGGGCTGAAGCCGCCCGTGGCCTACTGCGGCGTCCCGGGCATCTATGCCTACCGGATCACGGCCATGCTGTCCCTGCTGGCGCCGCTGACGGTCTTCTGCGCCCTGCTGGCCGCGGCGTTCTTTCTCGTCAGCGATCCGTTCGTCAAAGTGCTGATCCTGGCCCTGATGATCCTGCACCTGGCCGGCTGCGTCGGGGACCTGTACAACTTCGGCCTGTTCCTGTTCCGGTTCAGGGATCCTTCCGTGCTGCGGCAGGATACCGGGCCCACGCAGATCTACTATACCAAAGGCTGAAATCATCCGGACAGGGGGGATTGATCCGTGGACATCGGATTCCGAAAAGCGGAAGTTGCAGACGCGGAGCTGCTGGTCAGCATCTACGACGCCGCGTTTTATGACGACTATGTCCGGTACGGCGAATGCCCCGCGTACGGCCGAACGAAAGAGATGATGGCGCAGTCCATCCTGGATTATCCCAAATACCTGATCCTGTGTGACGGCCGGCCGGTCGGCTGCGTCTCCTGCAAGGAGACCGAACCCGGAACCTGTGAGATCGGCTGCCTGTGCGTGATCCCGGCGTTCCAGGGAAAAGGGATCGGAACGGCTGCCATGGCGTTCATCCAAACCTGTTATCCCGGCTGGCGCCGGTTTACGCTGGTCACGCCGGCGGACAAAAGCGAAAACGTCCGGTTTTATACGGAAAAGTGCGGCTTTGCCATCCAGGCTTCCGAAACGGACGGAAACGTCCGGGTGTACCGGTTCATCCTGGAAAGACCCGGGCCGGCGGCAAAAGATACTGCCAAAGAACAGGCGGATGTGCTATGATGGGTGCCGGCAGCCGTTCAGGCCTGCCGGCATATTATGATCAAAGGCGGTTAAGGATCTCAGGCCATGTACAGGATATTTGACGCGCACTGCCATATCTACCCGGAATCGATCGCCCTGAAGGCTGTGGAAGGCATCGACCGGTTTTACGGCAATCTTCCCTTTGAGCCCTATGACGGTACCACGAAAACGCTCCTCAGCGTCGGCCGCGAGGCCGGGATCTCCCATTTCGTGGTCCACTCGGTAGCCACGGCGCCCCGCCAGGTGTCCAGCATCAACCGCTTCATTGCTAATAAGGTAGCCCTGTCGGACGGCGCGTTCACGGGCCTGGGCACGCTGCACCCGGATTCGGAGCATCCGGAACGTGACTTCACCGAACTGGTGGAACTGGGGCTGAAAGGCGTAAAACTCCACCCGGATTTCCAGCGTTTCGAAGCCGATTCCGCCCAAGCCATGCGCATCTGCGGGCTCTGTGCGGAGGCGGGCCTGCCGGTGCTGGTGCATACCGGGGACAGCCGTTTCGATTATTCCAATCCGGGCCGGGTCGCCAACGTGCTGCGGACTTTCCCGAAGCTGAAGTTCGTGGGCGCGCACTTCGGCGGCTGGAGCGTATGGGACGAAGCCGTCCGGACGCTCGCGGGCTTTGACAACATCGTTGTGGATACTTCCTCCACCTTCTACGCGCTGGGCCGTGAGAAGGCCGGGGAACTGATCAGGGCATGGGGCACGGACCGGGTGATGTTCGGTTCCGATTACCCCATGTGGAAACCGCGTCCGGATATCGACTGCCTGCTGGAAATGAGGCTGACAGAAGATGAGTACCGCCGCGTTTTCTGGGACAACGCCGCGGAACTCTTCGGCCTGGCCGATCCGTAACCGTACCCCGAATAAAACTGCAGAGGGATCATGACAGCATGAAAAACAATCTCATTATCGCAGGCGTCCCCCGGGCCGGGAAAAGCACGGTCGCCCACCTGCTCGCCAAAGAGCACGGATACCAGCACGTCAGCATGGACTCCATTATCGCGGGTTTTGAGAAGTGCTTCCCGGAAACCGGGGTCAGTACATACCAGGGCCTTTCCTCCATGGACACGCTGCGGGTGATCAGCGGCAAAATGGCCCCGTTTGTCCGCGCGATGCTGGACAGCGCTGAATATGATGAATTCGAGCCCGGCATGGTACTGGACATGTACCAGCTCCTGCCGGAAGACTATGACCGCTTTATCCGCGGGGCGAACTGTGACATCGTGTATCTCATCACTTCCGACGTGACGCCGGAGGAGCGCTTCGCGATCCAGAAGAAGTATGACACGGAAAAGGACTATACCTTCTACAAGCCGGACGAGGAGCTTCGGGAAGGCGCGAAGTACATTGTGGAACAGAGCGCGCTGATGAAGGCGCAGTGTGAAAAGCTCGGCCTGCCCTGTTATGAGACCGCCAGGGACAGGGAGCAGGTGATCCGGCGTTTCCTGCTGGATTTCGGCCTGGCATGAAGAAGGAGAAAAACAATGGATGAAATGATCATCAAACGCATGGATGAGGAAGACGAGGCCGTCGGCGATTTTATCCATAACGGGTTCACCCGGTACGGCGAACAGCATGGCGTGACCCTCAACTATGACGAATTCTGTTTTGCCGCGGAAAACGCGGACGGCCGGATCACCGGCGTGATCACGGGCCGGGCGTATTATGACGAAGTGCATATCGGGGACCTGATCGTGGATGAACAGTACAGGGGAATCGGCCTCGGAAGCCGGCTTGTCCGCGCGGTGGAGGAAGCATATAAAGGCAAAGGATACCGTGTGGTCACGCTGACGACCCACGGGTTCCAGGCGCCGGATTTTTACCGGAAACTCGGCTATTCCCTTGAATTCGTCCGCGAAAACGCCGACCCGAAACTGAGCAAGTATTTCCTGAAAAAGGCCATAGACTGATACAGCAAGAGGTACAGAAAAATGATCAGGGAAGCAACCCTTCAGGACGCGGCCAGGACGGCTGAGATCGACGCCGTCAGCAGCGTGTACGCCTATCAGGCGATCCTTCCGGAAGAGATCTTAAAGGACCTGACCGCGGAAAACCGCCTCCCGGTCCATCAGCGCTGGATCGCTGAAAAGCGGTTCGAAATGTATGTTTACGAAGATCCGGACACCGGGACCCGTCAAGGGCATGATGGGGATCGGCCCCAGTGAGGACGAGGATAAAAAGGGCGCCTTTGAGCTGCATTTTATCTATGTCGATCCCGCATATGTGCGTGCGGGCATCGGGTCTGAAATGCTGCGGTTCTTTGAACAGAAAGGCAGGGAAAAAGGTTTCGCGGAATTTGTGGGATGGGTCCTGGAAGGAAACGGGATGGGCCGGAACTTCTATGCAAAACACAGCTACCGTCCCGACGGAAAGGAAAAGATCTTCAGGCGGTGGAACCAGCGGGAGATCCGATACGTCAAAGGCTGATCATCCCCCGCGGGAGACCGTAAAACTTTTTTTCAGGCAGACGCTTGACCTTGCACTGAACTGCAATGATACAGTCGGGCCGAAAGGAGGCAGACGGTATGACGATCAGGCAATTTGCCCTGCTCTGCGGATGCAATCCCCAGACCCTGCGGTACTACGATCATGTTGATCTGCTGAAACCGGTTAAGGTGGATCCGTGGTCCGGCTACCGCTATTATGACGAGGACCAGGCGCTTGTGTTTGTCAGGATCAAAAACCTGCAGGCGGCCGGGTTCGCCATCGACGAGATCAGGGAACTGCTTGACAAGGATACGCCTGCGATCTGCGACGCCCTGGAGGCGAAGGTCGCCGAACAGGAAAAACGGCTGCAGGAAATCAAACAGATCCGTCAGTCATACCTGGCTGAAATGAGTGAAATGCAACGGAATATCCAGGCGGCCAAGGAACACATCCTGAAAGCGATGCAGCAGTATGACCCCGCCGAAGAGTTCGGCCTGAGCGCCGAAAAGTACGACGGCATGGTTGCGGACGCGCGGCGCTTCTTCGATGATATCGCCGCCCGAGACCCGGAAGAGACTGACCTGAAGTTCGACTGGGATGAGTCTCCTGAGGACAGCCGCGCGGAAAAAGCAAAAGACAGCCTCGGGCTGCTGAACGATCCCGGATACACCCTTGTCTTTGAGCGGCACGGGTGGGATCACGCGAAAGATTTCCTGGATGAGTGCAGCGACCTGGAGGACGGCGGCGAATATGCCCTGCTGGTCCGCGTGGAGCAGGAGAAGGAAAACGCCAGCATGGCCTTCGCCAACACGATCCTGGGCATCCTGCTGGACCGGAATCCCGGAAAGCAGAAGAGCCTGTCCTGCAGCGTCGATCTGTCCGATGACGGCCGCAATCACTTCTGGCTGCTTAAACGCAACGCATGACCGGCTTTGCCGTATGACCGGCGCCGTCCGCACGGACGGCGCTTTCTTTTTTCTGCCGATGGATACCCGCGGCAAAGATCCACTGCCCAAAACCAGGATGATATGTTATGATGGGAGCCGGAAGCTGATAAAAATGTACCGGATATCTTTTCAAACCGTCGGTGAAGGAAGGTGGTCCCCATGAACCATTGCGGAACGCAGACGCTGGAAACCGAAAGGCTGATCCTGAGAAGGCTGACGATGGCGGACGCGGACGCCGTGTACCGCAACTGGGCGTCAGACCCGGAGGTGACCCGGTTCCTGACCTGGCCGACGCATACGGACACAGATGTCACAAAGCACGTCATCGGGACCTGGCTCCCGCTGTATGAAAAGCCGGATTATTACCACTGGGCCATTACGCTCAAAGCAAACGGCGGCGAACCCATCGGGACCATCCACGGCCTGCCCAACGACGATCTGGAGCAGATCACCGTCGGGTACTGCCTCGGACGGGCCTGGTGGCATCAGGGGATCATGTCCGAAGCGCTGCAGGCGGTGATGGATTTCTTCTTCGACCAGGTCAGGCCCAACAGCATCTGTTCCTACCACGACCCGAACAATCCCCATTCCGGCATGGTAATGAAGCACTGCGGAATGACCTATGAGGGAACGAGAAGAGCCGCGGACCGGAACAACACGGGGATCTGCGATATGAGCTGGTATTCCATCCTGCAGACAGAGTATCGGCACAGATGAAGGAGGACCGCCATGGAAAAGCCAAAGAGGAGATCCGTCGACCCTGTCTGGTCGATGTGCGTACAGCCGTCGTTTATCATCGGGACCAATAACGAGGACGGGTCCCCGAATTTCGCGCCGATCACCTGGGTCAGCGTCACCCATGAGGAAGGCGACGGATACCTGCTGGTCATCAGCATGTCCGGGTCCAAAATGACGAAGCAGAACGTCCTGCGGACAGGCATGTTCAGCGCGAACCTGGTCAGCACGGATATGCTGCCCTTAATGGATTACTTCGGTTCCCGCCATGCAAAGGACGGCAGCAAAGACGGCATCGAATACGCTGTCAGCCGCGGCGAAGTGCTGGACGTGCCGGTCCTGGACCAGAGCCGGTGGGTCTATGAATGCGAAGTGTCCCGAACGGTCCGGACCGGAGACTCCACGACGTTTTTCTGCCCGATCCGGAATATCCAGATGGATGAGCGTCTGACATGCAGGGATACCTTTGACGTCGACCTGACCGTCCTGGACCCTGTGATCTATTCCGGCAAATACCACAGCCTCGGCAAACTCCTCGGCGATATCGGGGATTTCCTTCCCCGGCAGGACGGCTGAAACAGGCCGGACATACAGGAGGAACACCATGACCAAAGAAGAACTGATGCATCTTGTCAACCGTTCCCTGTTCGCGACCCTCGGCTATACCGATGAGCTGGGCAGGCAAAACGTCCGCAGAGTATTCTGCGTATGGCACAAGGGACTGGGCAGGCACCTGATCTCGACCAACACCGGTTCGGCCCATGTGCAAAGCCTGATCAGGAACGGGAACGCCTGCCTGTATTTCGCTGATGACGCCGCTTTTGAAGGGCTCTGCCTGTTCGGGCATGCCGTGGCGCATTTTGAAAGGGAGTATAAGGAACTCCTCTGGAACGATGGCGACGAGAAATACTATCCCAAAGGCGTTGAGGATGAAGACTACTGCGTGCTGGAGTTTATCGCCGACAGCGGGCGTTATTACCGCTATGACGGAAAGGGCGACCTGACCGCGGCGGAGATCGCGGCCTTTGACGCGGGCCGGGCATTTGAGAACGGATACGACGCCGTCAGCGCGGATCGCTGACCGGCTGTCCGGAGGATCATGATGATCAGGATGATACTGACCGATCTGGATCATACGCTGCTGAAACAGGACGGCGGCATTTCGGAGAAGACGCTGCAGGTCCTTGCTGCCTGCAGAGCCAAAGGGATCCGGTTTGCCATCGCCACAGCGCGGTACTGGATCGGCGCCGAGCGATATATCGATCTGCTGAATCCCGATTATGAGATCACGACTGACGGGACGCTGATCCATTCACACGGCCAATGCATCTATTCGTGCGCGTTTTCCGTGCCTGAAACGAACGCCCTTCTCTCAGGCATCGCAGAAGCGGTCCCCGGGGCTGAGATCACGGCCGCCTGCGGAAAAACCGTTTTCTGGAACAGCCGTCATATTGCCGAATCGGAAAAGCTCCATAAGGCCGTATACTGCGATTATGCTTCCCCGCTGGACGTACCGGCCAACAAGATCGTGGCCGAACTGCCGGACGAGGCTGCCGCCCGGGAAATCGCGGCCGGAGCCCGATGCAAACTGCAGTGTTACCGGGGTGAGAAATGGTATGCTTTCATGCCGGCAGCCTCCGGAAAGACTGCCGCGATCAAAGCCCTGGCTGAAACCTGCGGCATCCGCCCGGAGGACATCGTCGCCTTTGGCGACGACCTGAATGATATTGAAATGCTGAAACTCTGCGGCACGGGCGTCGCGGTAGCCAACGCGGTCCCTCAGGTGCTGGAAGCGGCGGACGAGATCACTTTGTCCAACGATGATGACGGGCCTGCCCAATGGCTGGCCGATCATTGCCTGAAGGAAACAGGACCAATCTGATATTGAGTGCGGTGAGTGCGATGACGATCTACATTGACGCGGATGCCTGCCCGGTGACCCGGATCGCGGAGGATATCGCCCGGAAGCACGGTATCCCGGTGACCCTGCTGTGCGATACGAACCATCAGCTGACTTCGGATTACAGCACCGTCCGGGTGATCGGCGCCGGCGCGGACGCGGTGGATATCGCGCTGATCAATCTCTGCAAACGCGGGGATATCGTTGTCACGCAGGATTACGGCGTTGCCGCGCTGGCTCTTGGGAAAGGCGCGAAGGCGATCCACCAGAGCGGCAGACGGTATACGGACGACAACATCGACGGCCTGCTCATGGAGCGCCATCTGGCCAGGAAAGCCCGGCAGAGCGGGAAACACCATCTGAAAGGCCCCGCGAAGCGGACAGAGGAAGACGACAGGCGCTTTGCGGAAAGTTTTGAACGGCTGATCACAGAAACGGAGGCAGCAGAATGAAAGACTTTGACGGAAAAGTTGCCGTGATCACCGGCGGAGCGCACGGGATCGGCAGAGCTGTCGCGGACGCGTTCCGGCGGGAAGGCGCGTCCGTATATATCAGCGACAAGCAGCCGGGCGAATGGTTTGTCGGGGATGTTTCGGACAGGGAAACGCTGGAACGGTTCGCGGAGACTGTTGCGGCAAAATGCAGCCATGTCGATTATCTCATCAATAACGCCCTGCCCCTGATGAAGGGGATCGATGAATGCTCCTGGGATGAGTTTTCCTATGCGCTGGCTGTCGGCGTCACCGCGCCGTTCTATCTGACAAAGCTGCTGATGCCCCGTTTCGCTCCCGGAGCGTCCGTCATCAACATCTCATCATCCCGTGACCGGATGAGCCAGCCGCAGACGGAAAGCTATACCGCCGCCAAAGGCGGGATCGCCGCGCTGACGCACGCGATGGCCGTCAGCCTGGCCGGGAAAGCGCGGGTCAACAGCATTTCTCCCGGATGGATCGATACGACCGGCAGTGAGATCGCCGGAGCAGACGCGCTGCAGCAGCCGGCAGGCCGGGTCGGCAAGCCGGAGGATATCGCGGAGACGGTTCTGTTCCTGTGCTCCGAAAAAGCCGGGTTCATCACAGGGGAAAACATCTGCATCGACGGCGGCATGACCAGGCTCATGATCTATCACGGAGAGCACGGATGGGAGTACCGGAAATCCGATGATGAAGTAAACAGCCTGTCATAGCTGTTGACAACATTCTGAAGTGTTTTCGGCTGATACCGGCTGATGAGATCAACAAATCGGAGTTGGAGGAGTAAAACGCATCGTGAATCCATACGTCAGGAACCTGAGAAAAATCGAATTTGTCGTTACAATGGCGTGCACAGGAAAATGCAGGCATTGCTCGGAAGGCGATCATGACGGTTTCACGGAACATATCGACAAAACGATCGCCATGGAAGCCGTTCGGAAGATCTGTTCATGCTACGACATTCAGACTGTCATGACGTTTGGCGGGGAACCGCTGCTTTATCCCGGGACAGTTTGCGCGATCCACAAAACCGCGGCAAGTCTGGGCGTCGCTAAAAGGCAGGTTATCACAAACGGTTTTTTCTCAAAGAATCATGACAGGATCAAAACCGTCGCGATGAGCCTGGCCGACAGCGGAGTGAACGATCTGTTGTTGTCGGTGGACGCTTTTCATCAGGAAACCATTCCTCTCGATACAGTGATGCTTTTTGCCGAATGCGCCATTGATTCCGGGATCCCGGTCAGACTCCAGCCCGCATGGCTGGTCAGCGCCGGGGACCCAAACGCATATAACGTAAAAACAAAAGAGATCATCCGGGCATTTGAGCCTTTGCGTATCCCGCTGAATCAGGGAAATGTGATCTTTCCGTCAGGGAACGCGCTCAAATACCTGCGGGAATACTTTGATGAGAACGCCGCGCCGGTCTCCCCCTATGAGGAAGATCCGGAGGATATCAGAACGATATCCATTGACGCAAACGGTGACGTCCTGCACGGAAACATTTATGAAACGGATATCCTTGAGATCATCAGGGCATACCGTCCGTAGGCTGTTGCCGGGACGCTTTCCATTTCCCGGGGATCAGAACCGGTCACGGTTCTGATCCTTTTTCTTGACAGACGGGGCGTCCCGGGTTATGATATCGAACGAACGTTCGATATATTCTCATCACAGGAGAACACCATGCCGAAAGAAAACAAGAAGGAACAGATCATCCGGGAAGCTTTGAAACTGTTTTCCGAGAAAGGCTTTGCGGCCGTTTCCATGCGGGATCTGGCCGGATCCGTCGGCGTCAGCGTCAGCACGATCTATCACTATTACGAGAGCAAACAGGCCCTGGTCCGGGATATGATCGCCCGGGCAAACGAGCTGACCGCGAAGGCCCGCGACTCCTTTTTCCGGATCCTGAACAGCACCGAAAAGGTGGCATGTGAACCCTTTGTCCGGGCCGGGGTCATGTACGTCACGGCCTATCTCCGGCATGAACAGATCGATCCCCTGCTCCGGATGCTGGAGAGCGAGCGGTTCCATGAACCCGCCGCGGAGGAAGCCTGGCAGCAGATGATGTTTGCCGACCCGATCGCCCACGAAGCGAAGGTGTTTGAGCTGCTGGCCGCCCGCGGGGAGATCCGGGAAACAGACGCCGACCGGCTGGCCGGGGAGTATCATGGGATCGTCATGCTGGGCTATTTCACCGGGGATACGGACAGGCTGGCCCGGGACCTGGCCGATTTTTATCACAGGGTATTTGCGGGCAAGGGAGACGACGGAAAATGAAAAAGTACAGAAGTGAAAAGAGCGGACGGGCCATCCTGGAAACCTACGACCGGCTTCTGTCCTCCTGGCGGTGTGAGAAAACGGAAAGGGACGTTGAGACGGAATACGGGACGACCCACGTGATCGAGTGCGGGGCGGAGGACGCCCCGGCGCTGGTCCTGTTCCACGGCGTGGGAGACGACTCCGCGCTGATGTGGATCTATAACGCGCCGGACCTGGGAAAGCACTTCCATCTTTACGCCGTCGATACGATGGGCGGCCCGGGAAAGAGCGTGCCCAACGGAAACTACAACCGGGAATTCGATAACGTCCGCTGGATCGACGGGGTGCTGGACGCGCTGGGGATCGCAAAAGCCTTCTTCGCGGGCGTATCCATGGGCGGATACCTGGTGCAGGTCTATACGCTGATGCGGCCGGAACGCGTGCTGAAAACCGTCAGCATTTCCGCCACCGTACCGATGGGCGGAAAGAAGAACTCCATGGCGGCGATGATGAAGATCTTCCTGCCGGAGGCGCTGTTCCCGACGGACAGAAACGTGACGAAACTGCTCCGGAAACTGAGCGGGGAAAACTACGCCGTGTTCACGGAAAACCGGGAGATCATGGCCCACTACAAAAGCCTGCTGAAGGGCTTCAACAACATGGCCATGGGGTATCACAAACTGCACGCCTTCACACTGGAAGAGGTGGAACGGATCCGGGACAGGGTGACCTACCTGGTCGGAACGGAAGACCCGTTTGAGCAGATCGGCGGAAGAGAGCTCCTGGAGCAGAACCATATGAACGCCGTGTTCTATGAAAAAGCCGGTCACGGGCTGAACCACGAGCAGGCAGACGAGATCAACCGGAAAATGATCAGCGTTTTCCTGGAAAGCTGAGCGGGAAAACCCGGGGGAGCCTGACGGTGAACGGGCGGCACCGGCAAAAGATGAAAGGGATCAGTATGAAGCGCAAACGCCTGAACCGGGACAAATGGGGATTCCAGTACTATCCGTATTACCAGATGCGGATCGATGACGGGCTGTTTCACGGACTTGTTTGCCTGATCCGGTTCACGGACGGGGAAAAGAATTACTGGGAAACGCCGAAGGCCGGCAAGGTCCAGGTGACCGGCGCGGGCATGACCTGGCTGGAACTGATCCCGGACAATGCCCGCAGGGTGATCACCGCCATGTATTTCCCGGACGGGACCCACGGCCCTGAGCGGAAGCATTATCCTGCGCCCGCGGATGAAAGATACCAGCCGTCCGTCTGGTACTTGGATGTCATCGAGGGGACCGGGCAGGATGAAGACGGCGTCGCGGTGTTCATCGACAAGTATCTGGACGTGATCATGACGCCGGAAGGCGACGTGAAGGTGGATGACCGGGACGAACTGGACGCGGCCTATGCTTCCGGGGACCTGACCCGGGAGCAGTATGACGCGGCGCTGGCGGAGGGCGAAACGATCCTGCGGGCATACGGCGGCGACATCCGCGCACTGGACGCGCTGTGCGCAGCGGTCCGGCAGCTGGCGGAGGACCGGATCGCGGCTGGGGAACCGATCACCCTGTGCCGGGAGGTCCGGGAATGGCGGCAAAAGCAGGAACAGGCAAAACAGACACCTTACGGAGGTTCGGTATGAATCAGACGGAAAAGGCCCTGGCGCTTGCGAAAAGCATCGGCGGGAAAAACAGGCTGAACTGTATCGCGGAGCTGGATGAGACCGCGGCTGCGCAGGCCGGAGCGCAGGAAGCGGACAAACAAGGCGGGCTGCTGGCCGGAATACCGGTGCTCGTGAAAGACAACATTGACGTGAAAGGCCTGCATACCACGGCGGGCAGCCTGGCACTGGCTGACAATATCGCCCGGGAAGACGCGCCGGTGATCCGGAACCTGCGCAGGAACGGCGCGGTGATCCTGGGAAAAACAAACATGACGGAATTCGCCAATTTTACGACCGACGGCATGCCGGGCGGATACAGTTCCCGCGGCGGCCAGGTGATCCATGCGGTGAATCCGAGGCTCTCCCCTGCCGGCTCTTCCTCCGGATCGGCTGTGGCGGTTGCGGCAGGGATCGTACCGATGGCAGTGGGAACGGATACCTCCCACTCCGTGACCGCCTGCGCCATGTTCAACGGCATATGCGGGCTGAAGCCGTCGGCGGGAGCACTGCCGGCAGAGGGGATCATTCCCATCGCAAGGACGCTGGACAGCGCGGGGGCCATGGCCCGGAATATGACCGACGCGCTGAAACTGTATTCTGCCATGCGGGAGGAACCGCTGCCGGAACTGAAACCCATCAGCATAAACGGGCTTCGCGTCGCGGTGAACCGGGCCAACGGGAAGGCGCTTTCGAAAGGACGGGGCCGCTTCCTGAACAGCCTGCTGAAGAAGCTGAAAGCGGGCGGGGCCGTGACCGGCGAGGTGGATCAGGCGGCAGCGCCTGAAATGATGACGATCATGCGGTGGGAATTCCGGCCGATGCTGGAAGACTATCTGGCAAAATCCACGGCGGAACGGAAAACCCTGGCTGAGATCGTCGCGTACTATGAGGCCCATCCGGACACCATGATGAAATACGGGGACACGCTCCTGCGGACAGCGCTGGACGAGACACCGGGCGGGCTTCAGGGGAAGCCCTATCTGGAAGCCCTGGAGGCGCGCAAAAAAGCCATCAAACGGGTGACGGCCGAAATCGAAAACTATGACGCCGTCCTGATGACGGGGCCGACAAGCATCATGCATTTCTGCGGCCTGCCGACGGTGACGGTGGCAGGCGGAAAGAAGAACCTGGCCGGCGTGAACGAGGCGGTGATCCTGTACGGAAAGGACGAGTGCAGGCTGTATGAAGCCGCCCTGGCCATCGAACAGGTCATGCTGAAGATGAAGGGCATCCGGGAGATCCTGGGGTCCTGAGCCTGCAGGGCCATGGTTTATCATTTACTGCCTTTGGAGGATGAAACATGAGAGAAATACGCTATATCCAGCAGCCGACAGAATACCTGTGCGGGCAGGCGTGTGTCGCGATGATCGCCGGTGTGTCCGTGGATGATGTGATCCGGGTGATGAACAATGATCAGGCAACCGGTAAAAAAGACATTGAGAGAGCTTTGGCGCATTATGGGATCGGGCAGGCCAAAACCATGACAAAAGCAGATAACAGCACGCCGCTGCCGCCGGCATGCATATTGAAAGTCCTGCTTCCCCGATACAGTCACTGGGTCTTGTATTACCACGGAAAGTACTATGATCCTGAGTTCGGCCTGACGGACGAACTGTATGGCAAAGCCAGGGTACAGTCCTATCTGGAACTGTTCACGGACTGACATGAAATGAATTGCTGACGCACTGTCGGCAAA
>JAEEGL015756784.1_pt1 | contig 20042 bp, 12 predicted proteins | sample 9134231 | NCBI WGS metagenome assembly JAEEGL01 (sample SAMN16246548, study PRJNA631951) | gut metagenome | biome: gut microbiome; feature: rumen; material: fiber-attached | host: Bos | place: Iran: Karaj | collected 2018-10
CGATGTGCCGTGCATGAAGCTTGTGAATGTTCACGGCGGCTATTCCATCGGCGTCTTCAACCCGGAAGAGGGGGACAAGACGAAGGTCTACAAGATGGTCAGGGACAACCGCATAAAGATGTTCGCACCCGCGGACTACAGAGACGGTTCACAGCTTGACACCCTTGTGAAAAAGATAATCGACAGGACGGCCTGCAACGAGATCCTCGAGGATATCAGCGTGGACTACAGGAACGAGGTTCGGGAGTTCGATGCCAAAAACAGCGCCGATTCCGAGCAGAACGAAAGAGATGAGCTGATCATACAACTGGCAATGAGCCCGAGCTTTGTATATACGCATCAGACCATAGCGAAGCTTGCAAAATACGACGACTGGACCGACAGCCAGAAGGACAAGCTTCTTACGATACTTCTGCAGAACAACCAGGTTCGACTTATTGCGGGAGACGAGGACATAAGAGCCTTCTACGACAAGCTTATGGCGACGATGGATCCTAAGGACGAGAGGGTGGATACGGTGCGCGGGTATTTCGACTGGTTTGCGCTTTTGTAGGAAACACCCGCCAAGGCGCCCGCACCGAGAAAAGAAAACTATGTATATTACATATAAGGACTGATACAAAGAATGGAGATCCGGGAATACGGCGACCGCGCGTCACAGATCGTTCTGATACAGCCGATAGACAGGCTGGATGCTGCGTCTGCGGAAAAAGAATATGATATGATCCGGAAGATGACGGACAGGAGCTTTATGCTTCGGACATATGCGGTGAACAGCTGGAACGATGATCTGTCACCGTGGGAAGCGCCCGCGGTCTTCGGAAACGAAGGCTTCGCCGGAAAAGCGGAAGAGACTTTGCGTGAGATAGAGAAAGACTGCCGCGGGGAAGGAAAGGCGTATCTGATAGGAGGTTATTCGCTCGCAGGGTTGTTCGCTCTGTGGAGCGCCTGCAGGACAGACGTTTTTTCTGGCGTGGCAGCGGCTTCGCCATCCGTATGGTTCCCCGGCTTCGCCGATTTTTTAGTTTCAAATGGTATCCGGAGCAAAAGCATTTATCTGAGCCTCGGAGACAAGGAGGCAAAGACGAGAAATCCCGTAATGAGCACTGTTGCCGACAGGATCCGCGAGACATATTCCCTCTTCCAAAACAGGGACAAAAAATGTATACTTGAATGGAATGAGGGCAACCACTTCAGGGAGCCCGATCTTCGGACGGCCAAGGCGTTTGCATGGCTGCTTAACAACTGATATACGAAAGAGAGGACACATAAAGTATTCCGCCACAAGAGACTGGGGCTGGAACGGAAACAATTTCTGATATTAATAAATTAAAGACAAGAACCACGGGGGACGTTTCACTTTGGCTACTTGCAGCCAAAGTGAAACGTCCCCCGTGGTTCTTTTATTCTGTTATTTCCGCTCACCCAATATCCGTAAATTCGGTATCGCCGGTGGAAATGATCGTCTTTCTTAATTCCTGGAACAACTCTTTAAGTTCGGTAAAGTTCCTGTATGCATTGTTGAACTTCTCAAGCGCGAGCTTCTTGTTGCCGTCCTCGTGCGCCTTCCAGGAATCGGTTGCGTTCCTGTGGAGCTCTTCGTGAACCTTCGCGGCAGTCTTGAAAGCGGGAGAGGATGTTATGCGGGAATCCGTCTGTTTTCCGAGCCACTTTCCGAATTTGCAGCCCGCGGGATTGTTGAGCTGTTCAAGCTTGAGCTTTTCGTAACCTGCAAGGTTGTTGAACACTCTCCATGTGAAGATGAGGTGGTCGATCTCGAATACAATCAGCCAGTCCAGAGTGTTGAGCCTTGCGCCGCCTCTTGCGAGGTCGCTCCTCAGCTTATCGACCGCTCTGGATATGGTGTAGAGATGCTTTCCGGTGCCCATGCACTCGTCGGCAAGTTCGTCATAGCTTTCGCCTATGGCGTCTATCGATGAGATCATGTTCTCTGTAAGAGCGGTCTGTGTGTTGATCTCGTCATAGATATGATCGACCGAGGCGCTGATGGCGTCGATCTGATCTCCCATATGGTTGATCCTCTCGATCGATTTGTGAACCCTTTCGTTTCCGGCGGAGAGCTCATCAGAAGTCATTGTGATGGATTCGGCGATGGAATCGATGCCCTCTATGAGCTCGATCACATAGCCTTCGATCTTCTCAACGGAGGTCGTGGTATCGGAGGAAAGATCCTTCATCTGTCCCGCAACGATGGAAAAGCCTCTTCCGGCTTCGCCCGCTCTTGCGGCCTCGATTGATGCGTTCAGGGCGAGGAGACCGGTCTTGCTTGCAATCTTCTTTACCATATCGACGATCTCGTTTATCTTATTGGCTTTCTCTCTGAAATCAGCCGCTCTGTTGCTTACTTCCCCGAATCTTTCCGTGGACTTGTCCACGAGCTCCACGCTTTCGGTCATCTCGTCGATCGAAGCCTGCGAAAGCTCCGTAACCGCATGGGTATTGTCCTTGATCTTCATGACCGAATCCTGGATGCTCATAATGGAATCGCCGATCTCTTTGCTTGCGCCGCGCATATCGTCGATGGACACATTCTGTGATTCCACCTGCTCGATCATCGTTTTGACGCACGAGCTGTCACCTATGGTGACCATGGCGTTGTTAAGCTTCATGACCATCTTGTTGTTAGATGCCACAACGCTTTTAAGCATAGCGTTGTACTTTCTTGCCAGTTCCCCGTCGATGAACATGCTCTCATCCGCATAGGAATAGTCCCCGGCGGCAGCCTTGTCCATAAGGCTTATCAGCAGATCGCGGTCGGCAGTGTTTTCGGTAACGTTTTTTTTCCTAAAGTTAAACATACTACCCTCCATACCTTCTTCTCTGTCCTTATCATATCATAAAGATACTTCCGGAAAACATATGAAAACTTGCAGAAACATATTAATTCTTGCTGGCTTTAATCGGTGGTACTCCCCAGCCCACCGTTCCTTACGCCGTATGCTTCGTCGTCCTCTGTGACCCCGAAATTCATGAAGATCCCCTGCGCAAAAGCGTCGCCTTCCTTTAAGACCACCGTTTTTCCTTCTTTGGAATCGTTTGTGATCATAATGAAGATGTGACCTTCGTTATCGGAATTGTAATAGTCGCTGTCTATTATGCCTACCGTATTGTTCATCTGCAGGCGGTATTTGAAACCGAGACCGCTCCTCGGAAATATCATAAGGCAGTAGTCTCCGCGCATACGCACCCTGATCCCGGTGGGGATCATAATGGTCTCGCCCGGTGCAAGCGAAAAGTCCTTTGTGGAGCGGAAGTCGTAGCCGGCGGATCCCTTTGTCGCCCGGACGGGCAGGGTTATGCGGTCATATGCTTTCTCCGCGGCTTCTTCGCTCATATCTTCAAAGGTCTTCGTGAAATCGCTTACAAATCTGCTGCGTGTAACGGTTTCGAATTTCGCGATGCGTTCCATGGTGCGTTTATATCTCCTTTAAGAATGCCACATAGGCCTGCTTTGCCTCATACACGTCCGATTTGCTGACAATCTCCCAGGGAGCGTGCATGCAGAGCACCGGTACGCCTGCGTCGATCACCTGCATATTGTACTTGGCCATGATATATGCGATGGTTCCGCCGCCACCGAGGTCGATCTTGCCGAGCTCCGCGGTCTGGAATGCCACGCCGTTATTGTCCATTGCAGCCCTGATCTTAGCCATATATTCGGCATTCGCGTCGTTGGAACCGCTCTTGCCCTTTGTGCCTGTATATTTGTTGTAAACTATGCCCTTGCCGAAGTATGCTGCGTTCATATCCTCGAAGGCTTCCCAGTAGTTCGGGTCGTAAGCCGCGGAAACGTCGGAAGAGAGCATATGCGAGTTGGCAAGAGCGCGTCTTACCTTGAGTTCGGAATACTCGCCGGTGAGATTAACGATCTCCGCAACGGAATTCTCGAAGAAGAAGCTGTGCATACCGGTCGCGCCTACGCTTCCGATCTCTTCCTTGTCAACCAGCAGGCAGGCGGCGGTACGGTCAACGCTTTCGGTCTCCAGCATCGCGATAAGAGAGGTATATGCGCATACCCTGTCGTCGTGGCCGTAGCCAGCGATCATACTGCGGTCGAGTCCGAGATCCCTTGCGGGGCCTGCGGGAACGGCTTCGATCTCCGCTGAAAGGAAATCGTCGTCGCCTATATCATACTTTTCTTTTAAGATCTTTAAGAGATTTGCACGTACGGCGTTGGAATCAACATCCTTTAAGGGCTCGCTTCCCGCGAGGATGTTCAGATCCTCGCCCTCTATCACCTTGTCGCCGTGCTTTTCGATCTGCTTTGATGAAAGGTGGATGAGGAGATCGGAGATCTCAAATATCGGATCGTCCGCTTTTTCGCCTATGTTCACCTCGACAACGGAGCCGTCCTTCTTTGCAACAACGCCGTGGAGTGCAAGCGGAACGGTTACCCACTGATATTTCTTGATGCCGCCGTAATAGTGTGTGTCGAAGAGAGCCTGTTCCGCATCCTCATAGAGGGGAACCTGCTTTAAGTCGAGTCTGGGCGAGTCTATGTGCGCGCCGAGGATCTTCATTCCTTCTTCGATGGGGCGCTTACCAATGATGTAGAGTACAAGCGCCTTGCCCATATTGTTGTAATAAACCTTATCGCCGGGCTTCAGGGGGGTGTTGCCTGCGATATATTCCTTTAAGTCCTTGAAGCCTTTTGCTTCAGCCAGTTCTATGGCACCCTTCACGCACTCGCGCTCAGTCTTATGCGAGGAGAGGAATGCCTTGTAATTCTCGGCAAGGCTGAAGACCTCTTTCCTTTTATTCTCATCATATGTGAGCCAGGCGTTGGCTTTGGGTTCGCCGTTGATCCTTTTTGCAGTTACCTTTGAACTGCCGCTTCTTTGAGCCATAAATAAACCTTCCTTGTATAATATGTATTGGCACGATTGCTTCGCAATCCTGCCCTATCGGTCGGTGTATGATATGTCATGTCTTCGACATGACGACACCTCCCTTTTATCATTTTTGGGTGTTGCCCGATAGTAAAAAGTATAATCGATTTCGAACTTAAAGTAAAGTTCGGTCAATCCTGTTTCATCCGGTAGTTCCTTATGAATTCCGCGGTCTCGGGAGAGAGCGAATCAAGAAGGGCGCTGCCTGCGGGAGTGTTTCGCTGATCCAGCAGGACTGCGATCTCTTTCTCGGTATTATCCACTTCTTCTTTCAATTCCCTTGCGCTCATACGGCTTGCGCCCGCGCCCCAGATTATGACCTGCTCGGTGGCATCGGAAGTTGCAACGGTCACCTTATGTTTTTTTGTCAGGTCGATAGCGGTGCGCTCTATGTATCTGTCCGCGGTTTCCGCCTCTTTCGTGTATATCACGTGGATATTCTTGTATTGCTCGGCTTTTTCCGCGCCGCCCTCGACCTTGTATGCGTCGAAAACGAGGATCAGGTTCATGCGGCGGAAGCCCTGATAATTGCAGAGGGTGTCCATCAGCTTTTGCCTGGCGGCGGCGAGGTTTGTCTTTGAGAGAGCGTTCAGATCATCCCATGAAAAGATGATATTGTAGCCGTCCACAAGGAGATATTCGTCAAGCTTTGCGGCCTCACGTATCGTCACTTTTTCTGTGCCGTAAAACGGGAGCTTCGAAACCGGGTTAAACAGATCCCTCGGTTTTTCCTCCTGTTTTTTGCTGCCGTAGGTCTTGTTGAATATGTCTGCGAGGTCCTTGTCAAGCTGCGCCGATGCGGAATATGAGAAGGAGCCGCTTTCTTTCTGCGGTTTCGGTCCGGGCTCCGCGATAGGGCGAAGAAGTTCCTTTGTCGATCCGTGTCCTGTCTTAAGGCAGGGCTCTATGTGCATATATTCGGTCACTTCCCTCCACGGTACGACAAAGCCCGCGCCGTGTGCGCAGAATACGGAATCCGCGGTATTTCTGACATCGGCCTCGGGATTGTAGCCGAAGGATTCGATGACTTCTTCTTCGTTATGGCAGAGATCGTAGCCGCCCGAGGATACGGACAGCTTTCCCATACCGTTTGTATAGGCTGTGACCTCAAGGGCATATCCGTGCATTGTGCTTACGGGGCAGCGGCCGAATATCACGGCTCGCTCTCCCTTTATGTCATGGCTCTTTACCGAGCCGTTCATCTTTGATATGTCGTTCATCGCGCGTCCGAGCCTTGAAGCCGGTATCTCCAGCATAAAGTCATACCACGGCTCGAGAAGAACGGAGCGGTTCATCATAAGCCCGTGACGCACCGCGCGGTAAGTGGCCTGGCGGAAATCGCCGCCCTCCGTATGTTTTGGATGGGCGCGGCCGCCTATCACGGTGATCTTCACATCCGTGAGCACCGAGCCTGTCAGCACGCCTCTGTGACGCCGTTCAAGAACATGAGTGCATATGAGCCTCTGCCAGTTCTTGTCGAGATCGTCGGTCGAAACCTCGGTTGCGACCCGGACGCCGGTGCCTCTTTCGCCGGGCTCGATCTTTAAGTGGACCTCCGCATAGTGGCGCAGCGGCTCGAAATGACCGACACCTTCGGAAACCGAGGCAACGGTCTCGCGGTAGATTATCGTACCGACGCCGAACTCGGCATCGATCCCGAGCCTTTCGCGGATCAGGGTCTTTAATATCTCTATCTGTATCTCGCCCATGATCTGCACCTGTATCTCACCGGTGTCTTCAAGCAGCACAAGCGAGAGCTCGGGTATCTCTTCCTCCAGCACCTTCATCTTCGTATATGCGTTGTGGACATCCGTTCCGAAAGGAAGGAGCAGGCGGTAGCTCATTACGGGGGAGAGGATGGGTGAGAGAGCGGGACCGTCGCTTCCGATCAGCTGCCCCGCAAATGTCTCGTTAAGTCCGGTGAGTGCGCATATGTCTCCGGGAAAGGCCTCGTCCTTTGTATCGAATTTTTCTCCGGAATAGAAGCGTATCTGGGTGACTTTCTCGCCGTTCAGCTCGCTGCGGACCCTGACCGTGCCTTCTTCAACCTTTATATGGGTAAGTCTCTGACCTGTCTTGTCTCTCGTGATCTTGTAGACCCTTGCGGAAAGCGGACCGTCACAGCTCTTTCTGCTCACGTACGCATATCTGTTCAGGTCCTCGAGAAATTCCTTTATGCCCGTAAGTTTAAGCGCGGAACCGAAACGCACCGGGAAAATGCGGCGGGAACGGATCGCATCTTTAAGCAGTTCTTCGTTGATCTCGCCTCTATCGAGATAGGCTTCCGTAAGAGCCTCGTCACAGGAGGCGATATCCTCGGCCACGGGGTGGGAAAAATCGCAGCAGGCTCCGTCGAGCCTTCCCGTGAGTTCCGCCATGGTGTCCGCGGGAGAGTTTTCCGATATGTCGGTCTTGTTCACGAAGATAAAGACCGGTATGCCGTAGCGCTTAAGCAATGACCAGAGCGTGAGCGTATGGCTCTGCACGCCTTCCGCCGCGCTTATCACAAGGATCGCGTAGTCGAGTACGGAAAGCGTTCTCTCTGCTTCGGATGCGAAATCGGCGTGACCGGGTGTGTCGATCAGCGTGAATTCCGTATCGGGCATCGAAAAATGAGCCTGTTTGGAAAAGATGGTTATGCCTCTTTTCCTTTCCAGCTCATGAGTGTCCAAAAAGGTATCCCCGTGATCTACGCGGCCGGCTTTCCGGATCTCTCCGGCGGTGAAAAGCATAGCTTCGGCAAGGGTAGTCTTACCTGCGTCGACGTGCGCGAGAATGCCGATGGATGTTTTGTTTTTAGCGGTTTCGTGATTGTTTTCCATAGTGAATAGAGTATAGCAAAGGTGGGCCTTTGGCAAGGTGAGTTGAGAAAAAATGAGAAAAATGTTATAATATATGTTAATGTAAAAAATCTGTATTTCTTCCATACTGAATCTGTAACGAGGTGACTGCATGAAAAGAAAACTTGTTTTTGCAATGGCATTACTCCTGTGTCTCTCTTCCGTGCCCGTGTCAACGGCGTTTGCGGACGGCGACACGGTGGAAGCAAATTATCTTCCCGGCTACGAAGCCGTCAAGTACGGCAAGGGCGAAGGACTGCTTTCGGTGGAAGCAAACTCCATAGCGCAGACGCCGGAAGGCTATCTCTGGATCGGAACATATTCGGGGCTGTACAGATATGACGGCACCGTATTCGAAAAAGTATCCCCGGATTCGAGGGTCAGCAGCGTTATGGCCGTATTTTCGGATTCGAAGGGCAATCTGTGGTTCGGAACAAATGACTCAGGCGTCGGCTATTATTCACCCGAGGAGAAGAAGACCTATTTCTTTTCGAAGAAGGACGGCCTCGATTCCGACAGTATCAGGGCGATCACCGAGGATCATCTCGGAAACATATATATAGGAACGGTTGAAGGCCTCTCGATCATCGACCCGGACGGAAATGTCTGCAAGCCCGCGGCCTATTCCGATCTCGGCGGCATACGTTCTCTGGATGCTTCCGACAAGTGGATAGTCGGAGTTACAAGCTCGGGCCTTGTATTTATGGCAAACGAACAGTCCGTTCCGGTAAGCCTCCATCCGCAGACACATGGCGTGGACTACACCTCCGTTGCGATCGGCGATGACGGGCACATACTCGTCGGCACATCGGCATCGGAGCTGGAGGAATACATATATAAATATGACAAACTTGTTTCCGTGAATTCGTTTGACGGCGGAGAACTCAGCTATTTTTCCGCGATCACATATGACGGCGTGGACAATAAATGGTATGTCTGCGCGGAAAACGGAATGGCAGTTATCGACAGAACGACCGGAGGTGTGCGCCCGCTCACACAGCAGGGCTTTGAAAGCTCGGTCTGCGGCGCGATCAGAGACTATCAGGGAAACATTTGGTTTGCATCGAACAAAAAAGGCATAATGAAGTTTTCGCCGAATCCCTTTTCCGATGTGTTTATCAAGGCAGGCATCCAGAAGACCGTTGTTAACGCGATGGCGGTCAAGGGTAACGACCTCTACATCGGTAAGGACGACGGCCTCTGCATACTTGACACAGAGACTTACGAAGTGCGCGGATACAGGTATATAAAGGGATTCGACGGCATAAGGATACGCCATATCTTCAAGGATTCCGCCGACAATATGTGGATCTGCACCTACGGCAAGGAAGGCGTATACAAGATAAACAACAACGGCACGATCATACATTTCAACGAGGAAACCGGCACCGTCGGCGGCAGGTTCCGTTATGCGGACGAGCTTCTTGACGGCACGATAGTGGTTGCGAGCAACCTCGGACTTTCCTTTATAAAGGACGATAAGGTCGTGTCCACCATCGGACGCCACAACGGTCTTGAGACTTCTCAGATCCTGACCATCGTTCAGGCAGCCGACGGCACCATATATGCGGGCAGCGACGGCGGCGGCATATATGTGATCAGGGACGGAAGGATCATATCCTGCATAGACGAGGAGGACGGGCTTGAATCGCTGGTCGTCCTTCGTATCGTGCCCTATGGCGGCGGCTACTTCTACATCACGAGTAACGCGATATACTACGACAACGGCGAGACCATAAAGAGACTGGAGAACTTCCCCTACTCCAACAACTACGACATACGCATCACTTCCGACAACAAGGCGTGGATATCCTCGAGCGCGGGCATATTCATACTGAACGCCGAGGATCTCGTGAACGACGGCGAATATATGTACACGCTTCTTGACGACACGATGGGCTTCAACACGACGCTCACCGCAAACGCTTGGAACATAGTGCTCGACGGGGACAGATTCCTCTTATGCTGCACCGACGGCATAAGGGAGATCAGTATGAGCAATTACGACTATTTCGACAAGTCGTGCCACATTGAGCTCAAATACATATATGCGGATGAGACCGAGATACAACCCGAGGCGGACGGAAGCTTCATTCTGCCTCCGACCAAAGGCCGTATCAGGATCGGAGCCGCTATCTTAAACTATACGCTTTCCAACCCCGAGATCCGCATCTTCCTTGAGGGAGCGTCGGATACGGGCATACAGGCAAGGCAGAGCACGGCCCCCGAGCTGGTTTACACGAACCTGCCTTACGGTAAATACAAACTCCATGTTCAGATCATAGACAGCGAAACCTACAAGGTGGCAAGGGAGGAGATCTTCCATATAGTAAAGACGCCCAGACCCTTCGAGCGCCTGACCGTAAGGCTCCTTATCGCTGCGGCGGCCATGGGACTGGTTGCCCTCATCGTATTCCAGATACTGCGCTCCACGATCATCAGAAGGCAGTATGAACAGATACGCATAGCAAAAGACGAGGCGGAGAGGGCGAACAGCGCTAAGTCCCGCTTCCTTGCAAATATGTCCCACGAGATCCGCACCCCCATCAATACGATCATGGGTATGGATGAAATGATACTGAGAGAGGACACAGAGAACGTTCCGAAGCCGTATGTGAGACACGTAACGGGCTATGCCACGGATATCAAGCGTGCTTCCGAAACTCTGCTCGGCCTTGTAAATGATGTTCTGGATCTGTCAAAGATAGAGTCCGGAAAGATGAACCTTGTGGAGCAGGAATATGACACAAGGGAGCTGCTGAGATCCATTGCGACTATGATCAGGGTACGCAGCAACGAAAAGGATCTGACCTTCGAAACGAAGATCGACCCCATGCTTCCCGAAGGACTCTACGGCGATATGGGAAAGATCAAGCAGGTCGTTCTGAACCTCCTCACTAATGCCGTAAAATACACCGAAAAAGGCGGCTTCGTCCTGAAGGTGGAGGTCAAGGGCATATACGAGGACTGCTGCGAGATCTATTTCGCGGTCGAAGATACCGGAATAGGCGTCAGGGAAGAGGATATGGCGAAGCTCTTTGCACCGTTTGAACGCCTTGACGAAAAGCGGAACAGCGGAATTCAGGGAACAGGCCTCGGCCTTGACATATCGAGACAGTTCGTGGCTCTTATGGGCGGCGAATTAAGGTGCGAGAGCGAATACGGCAAAGGTTCGGTATTCTACTTCTCGATCAGACAGAAGATAGTGAACGAAAACGGCATCGGACAGTTCTCCGAGAAGGACAGTCACGGAAACAACGGCGTATATGTACCCGAGTTTGTGGCATCCGAAGGCCGCGTCCTTGTTGTGGATGACAACGAGATGAACCTTCTTGTCATAAAAGGACTGCTCAAAGGCACAAAGGTCCGGGTATTTACAGCGATGAGCGGAAAGGAATGTATTGATATCCTGAGGAATGAGAGCTTCCACGCGGTGCTCCTCGACCATATGATGCCCGAGATGGACGGCCCCGAGACTCTGAAGCGGATACGCGAGGAGCTGCCCGAAAGAGACGATGTTCCGATCATAGCGCTTACCGCAAACGGTGCGAACGACGGCGGAAGCTTCTATAAAGAAGCGGGCTTCACGGATTATCTCGCTAAACCCGTTGACGGCGAAAAGCTTGAGAAGACGCTCAAAAAGTATATGCCCGACAGCATACTTGAAAATGTTGCGGACAATACCGAACCCGTCGAACATGAGGACAAACTCCCCGAAGATATGTTATGGCTCAAAGAAACCAAAGGAATTTCGGTCGAAGATGGCATAAAGTATTGCGGAGGAGCGGAATCTTTTGTAAAATCAATTAAGACCTTCTACGATATGGTGACGGAAAATTCCGACGTTATCGAGAAGGCGTTCGAGGATAACGATATAGAACTCTACACCGTAAAAGTCCATGCACTCAAGAGTTCCGCAAGGATCATAGGAGCAACGGCTCTTTCGATACTTGCCGAAAAGCTTGAGAATGCGGGAAAGAGCGGAGATACAGTGCTGATAACCGAAGAGACCGGAGAACTTTTGGCACGCTACCGCGCATACAAGGACATCCTTTCCGGCTTCTCGACGGGATCCGGGGAAGAGGCGCCCGAGGCTGAGGCCGAGACATTTGCGGAAGCTTACGATGCGCTCAGGGAATTCATACCCCAGATGGACTACGATTCGGCGGAAATGGTATTGAACGAGATGGCGTCCTATCATATGAGTGAAGAGGACAAGGCCTTCTTTGAGAGACTCACCGTTCTCCTTAAGAAGCTTGACTGGGACGGAATGGCAAAACTGCTTGCGGAAAAACAGGCATAATGACCGGAGGAAGATATGCTGGACAACAGATTCATTGATAGGAATTCGGAGGACGGATCATTTACGATCGCCGACAGGCACGGCGTTATGATCATGGCCGAGAAAGACAATTTTGTCGTGAAGGCGCTTGTAAAAAAGGTGAAGGATGCGGGATACGATTCGTGTTATACGAGAACGGACATCAATGACATAAACCGTGTGTGGGACAAGATCGTTCTGGTCGTGTACTATATGGACAACAACGACCGTCTTTCGGCCGACACTCTTCATTTCCTGAAGGATCAGCTGACCGACACCGAGAGAAAGATGATCGTGATAGGCGATCCCGCCGACACGAGGCATATCACCGAGAATATGCCGCAGAAACTGATACTTAAGATCTTTAAGCGCCCTCTGGACAATGACGGCTTTTTCGCGGCGATCAAGTCGGTCGTAAAGGATCTCGAGACAGAGCATAAGAAGAAGACCATACTGATAGTGGATGACGATCCGACATATATGGGACTTGTAAGGGACTGGCTTAAAGACACTTACAAGGTCGCAATGGCGGTTTCGGGCCTGCAGGCCATAAAGTGGCTGGGGGCAAACCATGCGGATCTTGTGCTCCTCGATCACGAGATGCCGGTTACCAACGGCCCGAAGGTGCTCGAAATGCTGAGAAGCGACCATGAGACAAGGAACATACCGGTGATCTTTCTGACCGGCAAGAGCGACAAGCAAAGCGTTATGGAGGTCGTTGCCATAGGTGCGGAAGGCTATCTCCTTAAGACCATAGAAAAGGACGATCTGCTGAAACAGCTCTTTGAATTCTTCGAAAAAAGAAAAGGATGAACGGAGATCTGCATAAAATGAGAACTGTGAGCTTTAATGACAGGACCGTTGAGATTTTAAATTCACATGTCATAAGGATATATAAAAAGAAAAATGATACATCCCTTTTCGGGCTAAATGACATAGAACCCGAAAAAGGGGAAAACAAACTGCCGTCAGCGGAACTGCTTCCCGACGGCAGTATCTGCATTTCGGAAAACGGCCGGGTGTTGTTTTCGGAAAAAGCCGATATGGAAGGCTACGGTGAAAATGACGCCAAAGCATCCGAAATCGCCGAAAAAGAAGGGCACAGGACCAACGAAAGCTGCCTGAGCGCGCGGACAAGGATCAATATCGCACTCTTCGGCAAAGACGATAAGATCTATGGCCTGGGTGACAAGGCTGCCTTCCTTAACAGGAGAGGGTATGAATATGTTTCCAAAAACAGCGACGAACCCACACAGCACAACGAGACCTACAGATCCTTATATAAGTCCGTGAATTATATCCTTGTGAACCATGAAGATATTTGGTACGGAGTATTCTATCCCTCAAGCTATGAGTGCTTTTTTGACTTGGGAAAAAGGGCGTCTGACAGGATAGTTATCGGATCGGAAAAAGGGGAATATGATTACTTTGTTTTTCTTGGGAAGAATCCCGGAGAGATAACCGTAGCATATTATTCTCTTATCGGACCATCACTCTTTACGACAATGAAATTCCTGGGTTACCATCAATCCAGATGGTCCTATACCGACGAAGAAGCAAAGGAGCTTGTGAGACGTCATACGGAAGACGGACTCCCTCTGGATTTCATCCATTTTGACATCGACTATATGGATGGGTACAGGGTTTATACCGTTGATGAAAAATATGTTCCGGATTTTGCCGAAACCTGCGAGGGATTTAAGAAGCAGGGCGTTGGCGTAATAACCATCATTGATCCGGCGGTAAAGAAGGACCGGGGGTATAAGATCTATGATGATGTTAAAAAGATGGGGGGCTTTGCCACATTAAAGGGTGAGGAATACGTAAATGAGGTATGGCCCGGAGATGCGGTTTATCCTGACTTTTTCAAAAAAGAGGTTCGGGAATACTTTACGAAAACTGCCAAAGATTTCATGAAGAAGTACAATGTGACCGGTATCTGGGGAGATATGAACGAACCTGCGTCTTTCAGAGGACCCCTTCCGCCGGATGTGGAATTTGAGGGTGATGATCGGATGATCTACCATGACGAAGCCCATAATCTGTATGCGGAATATATGTCACGCTGTCTTTCGGATGCGTTTAAAGAGGAAAATAAGCGCCCCACACTTATTACAAGGGCTGCATTTGCCACCACCGGGCGGTACACCACTTCCTGGAACGGAGACAACCAGTCCCTGTGGGATCACTTAAGGGCATCACTGCCTCAGGTTATGACCATGAACCTGTGTGGTTTCTTTATGAACGGTGTGGATGTGGGCGGTTTTGGAAATGATACCACAAAGGAACTGCTTCTCAGATGGCTGGAGGCAGACCTTTTCATGCCTTACTTAAGGAATCACTCGGCAGTAAATACGTTACATCAAGAGCCCTATTCCTTTGGGGAGGAGACTTACGAGATCTATAAAAAGTTCCTGAAACTAAGATACGAATTTATTCCTTACCTTTATACACTTCAGTGGGAAGCGTACAAAAACGGGACACCCATGTTCGCCCCTCTGTTCTGGTATTATCCCGAGGATGAGGAAACCCTTGAGATAAACGATGAGGTCATGATAGGTGACAGAGTGCTTCATGCGCCAATAGTTATGCAGGGGGAAAGAAGGAGAGCTGTTTACTTCCCTGAAGGCAGATGGATCGACTATTTTTCGGGCAAAGCCTACGAGGGAAAAAACGCCTACATCATTGAAATGCCCTTGGATTCCACCGGTATATTTGTAAAAGAAGGGGCAGTGATACCGCTCCTTAAGGGAGCAACGTCCATTGAACCCGAGAAGATCAAGGAGATCTATGTCTATCGGGCTTTGGAAAAAGGAAGTAACTCCGACTTCTGCATCCCCTTTGACCTTCACGTCGACGACGGCGAAAGCCTTGACTACGAAAAGGGCATATATGACACCGTAAGGCTTTCCGTGGTAAAGGGAGAGGTTGTGGCGGAAAAGATAAAGAATGATTACAATCATTTAGGAATAGCTTTTTTGTAATCTTCTTCCAGGTCCATTTTATATTTATCTGAGTTGGCACGGAATTCCTCGGAACTTACTTTATCCAAAACGGATACAATTTCCTTGGTATCTTCCGTATAGGTTCTGCCTTTGGTCGAAGATTCGAACTCATGTGTTTTCTTGTTATAATAACGGTATTCAGGGAGATATGGTATAGTTATTTCGTTTTCCATGATCTCATTTGTTGTTTCGTCCAGGTATTGGAATTTGTGCTTGGGCATTCTTCCCCCTATGAAAGGGATGGGGTGAGTTTTTGAGGGGGCCATGAAGTTCTGGACCTTAAATTTCATATAGTCATAGATTTCGCTAAGGAGAGCGGAATATTTCTCTTGGGAAATGATGCGGTATTTATTATTGGTTACATCGCAAAATAGTATGTCCTTAGATCTGTTGTCACATTCTAATTTTTGTTTCACGTTTTCTATGAAGGCTTTGGTGTTCGGGGGAAATGTGAAATTATAGTCATCCGAGGACATGATTGAATCAGAATACCCCAAGGAAACTATCAAGTTATGGAAAAGAGACTCCATTTGGTCTTTTAGCATGTCGGAGAAATCCAAAGCTTCTGCGGTTCGGTAATCGTCGATTCCTTTAAGGTATTCGGGACGTATACCGAACATTTTTGAAAAATTTTCTATTTCGGTTTCCGATGGTTCTCGTTTTCCCTTATAAAAAGCTTCGATAGCCCAGCGGTCGTATTTAAAGCCATATAGATTAGAGTATTGTTCTGCAAATACCTCATTACTCTTTATTTCGGATAACTTCTTGCAATGGTCCAATTCCCGCTTGAATCTTTCGGGAAATTTGGGATATGCGCTTGCTTTCATTTCGTTTATCTCCTTTCAGGTGACCGGATATAAAAAAGCGACACTATCAAAATATCACAAAAAACGAAAAATGTGAAGAAAATCTTCACATTTTTTTATTTGTTATAAAATGTAATCCGCATAAATACAGCATCTGACTTTTAAAAAGAATTTTCATGTGAATGAAAGCCATTGCGGAATAATTGTGATCCCGGTGCTATTATATGTTTGCAAAGTTTCTGATCAGGACAAAAAATGAAGGAGGAGGCTTGAAAAAGTATTTGTTTATGAGGATGTCGCCGTCAGCTATTGGACTACGAAGAAAGCTTTATGAGCTATATTCGTGAAGCACGGAACAAGAATGAATACGGATTATCGGGCTTTCAAATTCGCAGATGCAGATGGCGATGAAAGGACGGGATAGCTATATTGTTGTCAAGGTCAGATGTGACAGGCGCTTTTTCAACTGTTCGCTTGATGGTATGTATCCGGATATCGCAGAGAGGATTGCGGAAGGGAAACTTACAAATACCGAGAGGTATTCGTTCAGTGTAAGGTAGAGAAAATCCCTATATAATTGACATTACCATGGCTTTCGCATAGAATACCATTATGATTTAGCGGACATGATTCAAAAGCAGAACTGCTGTTTGAAAGGATTATTTTTGACTTATAATGACAGGGAGAGAAATTAACAAACAGTGCATTTTACGGGTGATTGACAGAGTAGAGATATAGAGGGGCTACTATGGAAATATGGAATGATGGACAAACTATCCGGAGGTATTTATATGAAAATCTATCTTTTGGATAACAGGCAGCAAACTGTAAACATGTGGAAACAATACTTTGCCGGTGAGACGGATGTCGAACCTGTATGCGATGATTTTAAGCATTTTATGGACAATACTGAAGTTGAGTGCGTAGTTTCACCTGCAAATTCCTACGGTTTGATGGATGGCGGATATGATTATGCAATATCGGATTGGTTTGGGTGGAACCTTATGAAGAAAGCCCAGACATACATTCTGGAACATTTTAAAGGTGAGCAACCGGTGGGAAGCAGTTTTATTATCGATACCGGGGTAAAGGGAAAAAAACTGATACACACTCCGACTATGCGAATTCCTTCAACAATCAAAGATCCCATGGTCGTATACACATGTATGAGGACCTGCCTGATGACCGCTTTGGAGAACAATATCCAAAGCATCGTTATTCCTGCTTTTGGAGGAGGGTGCGGTCTTGTGCCGCCTCAGATCATCTGTGAAATGATGTATGAAGCTTATAAACAAGTCATGAATCCGCCCGATCTGTTAGACTGGCATTATGCAAGAATGAGGCGCTTGGAAGAAGTATAAAAGTTGTGCTAAATGATAGTTATGTGCGGGGAAGACATGACCCAAAAAGTGCTTGATATCATTTTACTCATCAAAAAGCATCGAGATTTAAGATTATCGTAAATCCCGATGCTTATTTTGATGAAAAAAATGCAAATCCTTTTTTATTCAGTTTTGCCTGTACGTCGCAGCTTTTTCTATGTTCATTCCTGCATTCAGATTAAGCATGACAATATCAAAACATCACAAAAAATGACAAATGTGAAAGGAAACTTCACATTATTTGGCTATTACATATCATAATCCTCATTTTATACGGTAAATGTGAACAAAACCTATAGCGGACATTTTGCCGCCCCGGTGCTATTATATGTCTGCAAAGTTCCTGATCAGGACAAAAAAAGAAGGAGGATCGGTTATGTTATTAAACCCGACTGTTGAATCTGAGGGGAGGATCCAGGACATTTTTAGCATCAATATGAATTACAGAAATGTGTACCTGGTTGGTGATATCACTCCCGAAATGAATGCTTCTGTTATCGCGCAGCTTTTACATCTTGATAACACAGGCAGTGATCCTATCAAACTTAACATCTTTTCGCATGGTGGCGAAGTTTCCGCAGGTCTTGGTATTATAGACACTATGAAACATTTGAAATGCCCGGTTCATACGGTTAACACCGGCATTTGCGCATCCATGGGAGCTATGATCTTCGCGGCAGGTGAAAAAGGACACAGGTATATGCTCCCTCATTCTGAGATCATGATCCATCAGCCATTGGGGGGCAGTAGCGGTCAGGCAACGGATATTGAGATCGCGGCAAATCATATCGTAAGGATCAAGAAAATGATCGCTGAGCTGATGTCGGATTATACAGGACGCAGGTATGAGGAGGTAGCAACGGATATTGAAAGAGACAAGTGGATGAATGCTGAGGAAGCAGTCATGTACGGAATTGCGGACAAAATCCTTTGATAAGAGGAAATCTGCAACAACTGTTTGGTATCAGCGGCGGTTTAAAAGGAGGCATTAAAGATGGATAAACAATTCATTTTAGATCTTTGTAAAGTGACCCAGGAAGTTAACGAAGTCTTTGTTTGCGAAAGTAAAAGCAGGATTTTTGGTGGCATATATGACAATAAAGGTTGCGCTGCTTTCCTGGAAAGGCATCTCGACGTAGCTAAAGTGCTTCGGGATAAAAAAATAACAGACTTATGCCGGGTAAAGAAGGTGGTCATGGTTACGCCTCGCAAAGGCTATACGGATGTAAAGGGGATCTATCTCGCTTTTGAAAATGTGCTGACTCCGGGTTTTATGTGTCCGCCTGACTATACCAAGTACATAGAGTACAGAGCAGCAGAAAGTCTGAGCGAAACGTCGGAGTCAAAAGAAAAGAATGATAAGAACGGCATTAACGATAGCATTCCTAGGCTTGAAAAAGTATTCTTTGACTTGCGTCAGAGTGTTATAACCGATGAGATCCTTGATAAGATCATGAGATGCCCGGCCGAGTATGTTGCTGTTTGCGTGACTGATGATCCGAAGAATAACCGTGCTATACGGAATCTTGAATTTGAACAGGATTATCTTGTGCTGACTCTTGAAGCCGAAAAGACCGAGAATCTTGTTAAGTGCGCGAAGGATTATTGCCGCCGTTGTAAATATAAGTCCAATAAAGTTGATTTTGAAAAGCTGGTCAACGATATGCAGTCCTTAAGGGGTGGGAAACTGACTGAGAATGAACTTTGTATTCATCTGGGCAGATGCATGAGAGATAAATCAACCGTGTCTGAGGACAGGATATTAACTGATGAGGATGTCGCCGTCAGCTATTACAGGTTTGGCCGGGATCATAAAACGGGTCACCGAAGATTTGTTGGAAGGGAGGACGTAAAAAGAAATATAGAACGCATGGCATATGCCAGGAAGCTGATGGAGGATTCGGAAATAATACCCGGGTGCCATATGATCTTTTCGGGCACCCCCGGTACAGGCAAGACTCAGATGGCAAGATTGTTTGGGGATTTTTTAACGGATCTCGGCTTATCAAATGGCAGATTTGTTGAAGCTTCCAGAGCGGATCTTATCGGCAGATATGTCGGCCAAACGGCGCCCAAGGTCGAAAAGCTTTTCAAAGATGCAAACGGAGGGGTTCTGTTTGTTGATGAAGCGGGTTTTTTGCTTCAAAACGACAGTTATGTGCATGATGCCGTTACTGAATTTGTACGCTTCATGGAAAATTGCCCTGAAACAACGGTCATCTTTGCAACCTATCCGGAAGAAGCCGAGAAACTCAGACATGTGGATCCCGGTTTTGCATCAAGGATCAAAAGGGTGATCAGGTTCGAGTCATACACGGATAAGGAACTGCAGGATATTATGGCCTCAATGGCAGAGGATTACGGATTCAGGCTTGAAGCAGGCTACGAAGAAGGATTTATAAGCTATATTCGTGAAGCGCGGAACAAAAAGGGCTTTGGTAACGGAAGAACCGTCAGGAAACTGCTTGAGACTGCCATAGAAGAAGCAGGCATGAGATGCAAAGGACAGAAAACATGCGTTATTACGGCATCTGACGTGAGCAATGCGGCAAAACTGCTTTCCGACGAAGAAGCGTACAAGAAGGAATATGGCTTTTGTACGATTGATCGGTGAGCAGAAGACAGAAGAGGAGATTAACTATGATTGAACATATATTTACAGAGGAATCGGGTGCTATCTTCGACGGACGTTACGGAGAACAGGAGTTTCATATGCACGTAAAGTTTGAAGGCGGTGCTACCACCGGAGAATTTCTGGAAGCGTGGAACGAGTTTGAG